>Ga0257121_1001227_pt1 | contig 19937 bp, 22 predicted proteins | sample SI106_100metaG_FD_190180 | JGI IMG/M metagenome (GOLD analysis project Ga0257121, IMG submission 190180) | Marine microbial communities from Saanich Inlet, British Columbia, Canada - SI106_100 | ecosystem: Environmental > Aquatic > Marine > Inlet | place: Canada: British Columbia | collected... | reverse complement strand
AGGTTGCGCCACTTTGGAAAGTTTTCATTAAATCGTTCTTGTGGATATTCTGCCAAAGCTTGCGGCGCTTGCTGTTGAGCCATTGATTCTGTTGAATTAACAATCTCAATTGCATCTTTAAGCTGCGATGCCTTGGAGATATCAATAGGGAATTTTGACAACACTTGCTTGATTGCTTTCGCCGCAAACATTTGTTCGGCCCAGTTATTATGAGGGCTGTGGCTTGAATTGATGCTAGGCGATTTACCTACAATCTTATGGATCATATCGGCAGGAACGAAAGCGTGTGTTTTATTCTTTGTTTCATTATCCATAATCGAAACAATGACACCTGCTAAGTGCTCTTTTGCCCATTTGTCATTTGATCCCTTGCGCTGAGAAAAGCTAGGGTTAAACACCATTTCGCTATCGAAACCAAATCCTTGTTGGCTGAACTCGTCGCAATCATAGACCACATCGGATAATACCGAGTAACCGGCACGCTTTGCTAATACCTGCCACCCTTTATATCCACAATCAAAGGTCGCTACGCCGCCGTATTTAACAACGTAACCTTGACCGGCCTCAAGCGGCAGATCTAGCGTGAGAGCCTGTATTCCACACCGTATGATCGACTCAGGCGTGCAGCTATCAAGCATCTTGCTTAGGCTTATTTTTAGTATGCGAGTTTTGAACGCTTCCATCTGTTGTGGATTATTGCCAAGCAAGCCCATAACTTGGTTTTGTATGGCTTCAATTTCCAGCGCATCCATTACTTGCGACTCTCTTACTGTTAATGCTGTGCTCATTTGCTCTCTCCCGCTATTGCGCTGTCATTTATTTGATAGTTATAGTCCATAGTGCCTACAGCAAGTAAGCAGCCTATGATGATTAATATTGCTATCGGTGTTGGTATTCTGTTGATGATATTCATTTTTTGACCTTCTTCGCTTGCGCTATTCTGTCGTTTATTAATTTCGATGCTTTGCCGTTTGGAAACTTACCTTTCTTGAAGTCGTCAAGCCCCATTACGGCGTGAGAGTGTGCGGAGTGCTCGCTTGCCCCTCCCTTTAAAGCACCTCTGTATATTGAATTAAATACAAAATCTGAAATATTCATAATAAACTCGCTAGATAAGGTGTGAGTGATGTTGCGATTAGTGCGGCGAAAATCCATACGGCAGACGCCATATACTGCCTCATGACTTGCCTCGTGCACGCTTTAATATTTCCATTACTTCCTCGTGTTCGCCCAGCTCAAGGTGGCAGTCTGTGCCGTCAATATTTAGCGCTAGACCGGCCTTTTCAACATTAGCAAGACCTAACAGGTAATGCTCGCCGGTTCTGACCTTTATAAAAAACGCGAAACCTTCTTTCTTTTCGTCGGATTCAACATACTCAAAAAAACCATGCTCAAATTCATACTTAGGTGTTTTTATAGTGTATAGATCACCCATGACCATATCATCTATGCATAAAGGCTTAGTGTGCTCATAAGCTACACTACTAAAGCCCATACCCACAACATCATCATTGCCGCCAATGTCATGCAATACGGTTGCTGGGGTTAATGTAACCGTGTACACAGCATCAACAAAAACATCAACATCGGTTTGATTTTCGTTTGAATCGCTTACATGAATAACGTAAGTGGTGTGACTGCCATTAGAAAAGCTTACATACATTCCCGTCTGTTCTTTTATATGCTCAATGATTTGCTCTCTAGTGCCAACCAACGTTTCGTCGAAGCCTTCTGTTACATATATAGTCATTTTCATTTCCTCGTTTATATTTTTAATTCGCTAATTATTATCTATGACTGGTGATAATGCAAGCGGAATTCGATATCAATTTAATATTACTATTGATACTAAAAAGATATTGACACGGAGTTGTGCGTCGTATTAATATGGTCACCACAAACAAGCAAAGGAACAAACATGAAAACACTAGCGCCATTCAAAGTGGCTGACCATATAGATAAATTTATTGAAGATCAAAAGAAGTCAGGGGCTTTTATGTCTAAGAATGACGTGGTAAGGGATGCGCTTCAGAAAGAATGTGATCGACACGAAAGGCTTAAAAAGCGGGCTAAGTGATATAACCGTCTGCTAGAAAATGGTTGTTATGCGCATTACGGAGTGAAAAATGGATATAAGTAAAAGAATAAGAAAGAAAATTGAAGAATTTTATGGCCTGCATGAGGCTTACCCTAGAAATATATACCTAGGAAGGGATGAGATGAAACAGCTTCAGCGGTGGGCATTTTTAAACGGGTATTCTAGCTCGCCTGAATCTGGCACTGAGGGAGAAGATAGGCCTGAATTTAGTGGAAAGGCTTGTTTTGAGGTTAATGATGAGATCCACCTAGAAGTAGCATAACACTACAAAACAAGGGATCGATTCCTCGTTATCACGATTATTTACTGATAACAGGGATCCCCGCATATTGAAACCATGCTAAAATAAATAATCAGCACTAACTTATAAGATTCCTCCTAGCTATTAAAGCTACTTAGCCCTTTAGCCCCTTAATTAGGGCAGGGCTTTTTTTATTTTCCTGTGGTAAAATATCGGTAATTGAAAAAGGTGTTTTATGGCGCAACCAATACAAGTAACAATATCAGAGGCGGCAAACGGGGCAACTTTCGTTCCTGATAATTGGTTTACTGAGGATCAGCAGTCAGGTGATATTATATGGGTTGCCGTTCTTAATGATGCTGGTAACAACCCAATAACTATTCCTTTGTGGACTGAGATTGAAGGGACTGCGCCCAACAATAGTTCACGATGTAGTTGTTGGTATATTGAGCACACGGGCACAGATATAACCGCGCCCACAATATCAGGCACAAGTAACGACTGGATAGTGTTTGCTATATTGCAGCGAGATACCGACGTTACTGATGTTATTAATGCCTCTGCGCGTTCCGATTTTCCTACCGATGTATTTGAATATCCCGCACCATCAATAACAACAGGCGAAGACGATTGCCTTGTTTACCGAATTTACGGCCTCGATACTGGCGGCGTAACTTCTCCGTCTTACTGTTATGGTATAGAAAATCTTGCCCGTTTTGACCGGTCAAATAATATTGGTATGTATCTAGATGTTGAAACGGTCGGCCCTTCAGGCTTGGTTCCTGTAGCAACATATAATTCTGGGATATCTGGCGCTGGCTTTGATCGTGACGCTACAACGTACACCATAGCTTTTAATAATAAAGCTGGCGGCAATATTATGCCAAGCGTTAACTCGCAGCCGCTTACGATAGCCAATTACAGTGAGGCGCCAACTGTTTTTGATCTAAGCACAATAAGGTCTACTTTGCTTGGGGTTAGCACTGCCCCCTTGTCGATAAATTCAACGATAAGAAACACAGATTATAGTGCGGATCTTGCGTGGTACGGCGGTTACACTAGGTACACCGTGACACCCTCGGCCAGCCTTGCTGTTCAAGGGCTGGCTAAAAATATAACGTCAACAGATATGTCGGCCAATCCGTACTCTGTTGCGTTTGCATCACAGCAAACTTCGTTATTTTCTGATGATGGACCGCTATTCTATTTTGAAGATGGCGCGGGTTCTTGGGTTTTGTGGCAGCCGTTAACTAAAGATGAGTTTGGTAATGGTCGATTCAGGACATTAATTGCAAGAATGCCAGATCAAGCGTTTGTTGATTCTTCGGGAGTAATGGATTGGTCTGATATTGTTGTTACAGGGTTCGCTCAAGAGGTGGTATCTACCAGTGTAGGCCAGCGTCGATTAGATGTTTCTTGCGAATGCGTGGTGTTGCCCGCTAAGGCAATTGGCGGGTCTGCTGACAATCCCGTGACCTCAGGAATGATAGCGGAGTCATTTAATACTGGCTTGGGTTTCTATAGGTCAAGTTCAAATGGTGAAGGTCAAGACGTTATCGCGGCCTCTGTAGAGATAGGCGACTTCCAAACAAAAACGCATTTTATCGGAAGGGCTGATTCATTGGGTTATCCTGTTGGCGGCTCTGATGTGCTGACTGGTTATAATTGCGGTGACTACGTGTTTGATTTTACGGTCAAAGCAAGCGATGCCTGCGTGATTGATTTTAGATCGTTTATTGCTAGAGCTGGCAATCTACAAACAATTACAATCGATCCATTATCAAGCGTTCTGGCTGATTATTTAACCGATGGATGGATCGCGGACGGCTACTCTGTGAACTGGATTTCTGGCGTGCCATGCCCTAATGCAAACTTTAGCCGATGTGGGGTTTTAGATATTAAAGGCGCTGAATTTATTGGTGGTACTGTAACGGGTAGCGTGAGCGCCACCCATGCCATGACGGCTACTGATGGCGCGGTGATAGGCTATAGTTTTGATAAGGGCGCAGAGACTTATGCAATTGAGCTGCCAAGCGTTGATGGATCTTATGATTTAAGTCGGTCCAGTTTTAGCGGATATACGATAGAACTGAATATAACGGCTGCTACTGGAACAACGACGATTAATTTAAGTAGCGGGCAAGCTGAACCAACTTACACTACAGTTGGCGCTACGGTGGTCTTTTTAACTCCTGTAATCGAAGGTTTAGCATCAATTACAAATATGGTTGTTGGCTCTAGGCTTGAAATAATAAACGAAACAAAAGGGACTAAGCCGTACAATGATATTGTAGCATCCAGTTCTTTCAGTGATACTTATGTAGATGGAACTACCTATTCAAATGGCGACATTATTACAGTAAGAATAAATTATTATTCAACAATTACTGCTAAGAAGGAGTTTTCACAGTCAGTCATAGCAACATCAAGCGGCTGGAGCGTTTTAGCAGACCAAATAGATGATCTGGTTTACAATAGCATAGGGTTGGATGGCGGCATTATTACAAAGTTTCAGGCTGATTATATCAATGATGAGGTTGATTTAGTTGTCGGTGCGGATTTTAGTGGCGCAGAGTTTTATTCTTGGTGGGTTGCTAACGGCTCTACATCGCAGGGAGTAGATGAGTTTTTTGGTGGCATCACAGCAGTTGATGAAGCTAACTTAAGAATAAATAACAGCATCGTCGATATGTATTTTGATAATACGACAACGACAAACTTAAAACAGGCAGATAATCGTAGAATATACCGAGAAGATGGCGCTTATCCAGTCAAAAACCCAACTACAGGCGGCGGCGGCATTGATGTTGTATGGCGTAACCAAGTATTTGTCGCGGGCGGAAATGAAATAGCCGACAATCTTCTAGATAGAAATTTAGCTGGAGGGTCTAGTGGAGGCAGGACAGTAAGAGATGCGTTAAGGGGTAGCAGGAATAAAGTCGAGATAAACACAAAAACCAATAAAATGATTGTGTATAAAGAAAATGATGCGGATATCGCATGGGAAGCTGATTTACAGGTTGGCTCAAGGGGTGCTATAAACACAGTTGACCCGTCATGATAGCAAGTTTTTACGGGCGCTTGTTTTTTAGCGACGGTGCTAGATGGGTAGAGCAAGCATTATCACTGGATTCATGGTCTGCAAATGCAGAAAACGATAGTGATTGGGCAGAGTCAGAAATAATGCCCGCCGCATGGGCAAGACAGCCTGTTAGTGGAGCTTCATGGAGCGAGCAAACAAAAGATGTAGACGTATGGCTGGGTCAGGCGCAAGTATCGACATTGTGGGATAGTAAAGCAAAAGATCCAGCTTCTTGGACAGCACAATCAAAAGAAGCGACTATATGGTCAGAACAAGCGTTGAAGCCAGATGTATGGATTGACAAGGCAAAAGAAGACAGCAGTTGGTCGAAAGCTGAAAAAGAAACGCCCGATTGGGATAAGCAATAACCTATAGGACTGCTTAATATGAATAATAAAACGGGGCGACCCACAAAGTATAACGATGATATTGTTGCAGCTGCATGGGATTATATATCTACCTATAAACAGCATGGTGACTGCATACCCTCTCATGCAGGGATGGCTTGCGTATTAAAGCTAAACAAATCAACGCTTTATGATTGGGCAGATGACCCAGAAAAAGAGTTTTCCAACATATTAGCCGCATGCAATCAATCGCAAGAGCGTGTTTTGCTTAACGGCGGATTATCTAACGAGTTCAACTCGGCAATTACAAAGCTTGCACTAGGCAAGCAGGGTTATTCGGAAAAGCAAGAAATAGACAATACGCACGTATTAATGTCTCATGAAGAGTGGCTGGATTCTTTGGATGGATAAGCGGTTAAGACTAAAGAATGATTTTGAGTTCTACGCCAGAAACTGTCTTAAGATAAGAACTAAGAATGACGGTTTGCAGCCTTTAATTCTTAATGACGCTCAGTCTTATATAGATAAACGAATACAGGAGCAGCTAGAATCAACAGGCAAGGTTAGGGCGATCATTCTCAAAGGTAGGCAGCAAGGCGCGTCAACATATACAGAGGGTCGATATGTTTGGAAAACAACACACAACAAGGGAGTAAGGGCTTTTATTCTTACGCATGATGGCGAGTCTACTAATGCGCTGTTTGAGATGACAGAGAGATATTATGACAACTTGCCACCGTTTGTTAAGCCTAGCCTTGGTGCCTGCAATTCCAAAGAGCTTCACTTTGATAGGTTAGATTCAGGATACAAGATAGGCACAGCAGGAAATAAGGCTGTAGGCCGTGGACAGACAATACAGTATTTTCACGGATCAGAAGTGGCTTTCTGGATGAATGCCAGTGAGCACACTAAAGGGATTATGCAGGCTATACCTGACGCTGAAGGAACTGAAGTTATATGGGAGTCTACAGCTAATGGGGTTGGCAATTTCTTTCACGAGCAATGGAAGCTGGCGGAGAAAGGTTTAAGTGAGTTCGAGGCTATATTTGTACCGTGGTTTTGGCAGAAAGAATACAAAAAAGAAGTGCCGGACGATTTCAGTTTAACCTATGAAGAGGAAAAATTAAAAGAAGCCTATAATCTAAGCGATGAGCAAATGCTATGGCGCAGGGTTAAAGTATCAGAGCTAACAACGGATGGCGTTGACGGAGCTAAGGCCTTCAAGCAAGAATACCCAATGAATGCAGCAGAGGCTTTCCAAGTTTCTGGCAGCGACGGAATGATATCAGCTGACCATTGCATGAAAGCGAGAAAAACCAAGGTTAAAGGTAGCGGGCCATTAATTGTTGGCGTTGATCCCTCTAGAGGTGGAGATAGGTTTGCAATCATGCGTAGGCAAGGCCGCAAAATGTACGGCATGGAGTCTTATATTGGTGATGAGTGTGACTCACTAGGAAAAAATCTTGCTATATGCAAAAGGATACTTGATACCGTAGACAGTGATGCTGGAAAAGTGCCTGACATGATGTTTGTAGATTATGGTGCGGGAGCTGATTTGGTAGATAGGCTTCATGAGATAGGTTACAAAAAAAGAGTTAAGGCTGTAAATTTTGGCTCTACTCCACTAGACCCAGTAAAATATAAAAACAAAAGGAATGAGTTGTGGGGAGAGATGGCAGACTGGCTGGTTGATGAAAGCTTGCCTGCCTCTATTCCAGATAGTGACGAATTGCAAGCTGATTTTTGTGCTTCACCATATACTAGAGATTCAAATGATAGGCGTGTATTATGGTCAAAGGATAAAATCAAGCAAAAGTATGGTTTTTCTCCTGATTTCGGTGATGCTGGTGGCTTAACCTTTTCCGAGCCGGTTAGGACTGACGCCAAAAAGAAAAAGATTGTTTACCCAAAAACGAGTATTGCATAATGAGTAAAATGACAGATAGCGAGCTACTAGCTATTATCGAACCAGCTGAACAGGATGCCATGATTTTTAATGGCGACTTTATGTCTGAGAATAACAGGTACTTAAAAGAGTATTTGGGCAAGCCTTATGGGGACGAGGTAGATGGTCAGTCGTCTGTTGTGAGCACCGATGTTTCTGATGTTGTCGAGTCTGATATGCCCTCGTTAGCGCGAATATTTATGGGTTCTGGCGATATACTTTCCTTTCAGTCTAGTAGTGATAATGAGATTGAAGTCCTTGAGGCTGAAGAAAAAACAAAATATGTAAACTGGATTGTTAGAAATCAGCCGGAGTCATTTCAAATACTACACAACTGGCTAAAAGATGCAGAGATCCAAAAAAATGGAGTAGTTAAGTATTTCGTTGATGAGTCAAAAGAGGTTGAGACGGTTAGCTTTAGTGGTGTTGATGTTGACGAGCTATCTAGCATAGCAGACAGCTTAAAAGGCTCTAAAGTAGACAAGGTGGAAGTTGTAGAGCAGTTAGAAGATGATGAGTCTGGCACTTTTGATATTAGCTTTAGAGTGACAAAAGAGCAGAAAAAAATATGTATTATTAATGTTCCTCCAGAATCATTTTTAATAACTAAGAACTCTACTTCATTAAACGATGCGCCTCTTGTCGGTGACAGAATAAGAAAAACTAGAAGCGAGCTTTTATCGGAAGGGTTTAAAAGGGAGCTAATTGACCAGCTACCGTCTGTAGGCGAGAAAGATTCGCAGGGCGAAGAGATAAAAAACACTAGGGATTATGACCAAGGCGGATCGACAAGACCAGTAATTAATGACTGGGCTGGCGAAGAGGTTGACATCCATGATCTGTACATGAAGGTAGATTATGACGGCGATGGCATTGCAGAACGCCGCCATATAATGAAGTCAGGCAACAAAATATTGATTAATGAGCCGTTTAATCATGTCCCTTATGCTTCACTGTCTGCTGTATTAATGCCCCATAAAGTGATTGGCAGGTCTCGCGCTGAAATAGTTAGCTCTACACAGCGACAAAAGACTGTATTGCTGCGCGGCGCTTTAAATAATATGTATATGGTGAACAACCCTCGCAGCGTTGTTCATTCTGATGTTGATCTTGATGACATGCTCACTGTTAGAACCAACGGCATTGTAAGGCTGGAAGAGGATAGCCAAGTATTGCCGCAAAACGCAGTATTCCCTTTGAAAGTCCCTTATATTGGCGACAGAGCACTGCAAATGCTTCAGTACGTTGATCAAGCTAGGGCGCAAACTACGGGAGCCATGCTTGCTAATCAGGGGCTAGATAGCGATGCTATAGGCAGAGAGACAGCCACAAGGTTTGATGGGGTAGAAAAGGCTGGCGAGGCTAAGATTGAGTTAATTGCTAGAAACTACGCTGAGACAGGTTTTAGAAAGCTATATGAGGGTATCGCTTGGCTTGCGTCAAGATATCAAGATACGGCAACAGAATTTAGGGTTCTTGGTAAGCAGCTAACCGTCAACCCTTCTTCGTGGAAGTATTCCCATAACACCGTGTCTTATGTCGGCCTTGGTGCTGGGAATAACGAAAAGATGGTCTCCTCTCTACAAGGAATTTATGCTATTCAGCAGCAGCTACAAGCGCAAGGTTCTGAGCTTGTAGACAGTAAAGATATTTACAATACATTAAAGCGAATCGTTGATGGGCTTGGAATGCCTAGAGTTGACGAGTTCTTTAATGACCCTGAAAAGCCTGAAGAGTTACTTAAAGCGCAAAACGAGATATTATCACAGTCTGTGGAGCAGTTGCAGGAAATGGTTCAGCAGCTTCAGAACCCGTTAGCCGATGCCGAGATGGTTAAGCGTGAGGGTGAGTTAGCAATCGCGCAGGGCAAACTTGATGTAGAAGCTGCGAAGCTAGAAGAGCAGCGCAGACAGTTCGATATTTCCGCATCTCAGAAAGAAACTGAGAGCGAAAGAAAAACAGCTACGGATCTGACTAAATTGGAGCTAGAGAATAACAAAAACGTGCCGGGGGCTTTAGTGTGAGTAAAGGCAGTGGGAGAAGGCCTTCGGACGTAAGTGATGAGCAGTTGTCATCTAACTGGGATGCTATTTTTAATAAGTTGAATAACCAAGAGGACTCAACAAATGAGCGACAAAGAAACGCTAAAGAAAGCGATGATGGACAAGGCAAGGTCCGAGAGAGCGAAAGAGTTCCTAAGCAACCCTCTTTATATAGAGGCAACCAGCGCAATCAAAGCAGCGCTATATGCTGAGTTTGAAGGCAGCAAGCTAGGAGACGATAGTGTTCGCCATGAGTTATGGCAAAGGATGCAATTAATGAAAATGTTCCAAGGCAAGTTTGAGGATATTGTAAAGAAAGGCGAAAAAGCTGATCAAACTATATCTCTAATAAACAAAATGAACCCTTTTTACTAGGATAATCATAGGTGATATAATGCAAGAAGCTCAAACAAGTGAATCAGAGTTAATACAAAGAATTTCAAAAGCTAGAGGAAATGCGGAGCCTGAAATAGCGCCAACCGAGTCCCTTGAGGCTGTTGATGTCTCAGATATTGAGACGCAGGGCGAGATAGCTGGCGAAGCAGAAGCAGAAAATGTTGAAGCTGGCCAAGCTTTTGAGTCTGAAGAGTTGGACGTTGCCGAAAATGAAGAGGCTAACACTGACGATGATGGAGGGGATCTTTACGTCGAATATAAAGGGCGTGAAATAAACCTTAAAGACATCGAAGAGTGGGAGAAGGGAAATTTAAGGCAGGCTGACTATACACGCAAGACTACCGAGGTAGCTGAGTCGCGGAAAAAGCTAGATGCTGACCGAGAAGTATTGGATCAGCAGTTAGCAGAACTCCAAAGCAAGGTGGCTGAAGTTGATGCTATTATTGCGGCTGAGACTTTAAGCGATGAAGATATTAAGGAGATGCGTGAGTACGAACCGGAAAGGTATATAGAGTATCAAGAGCGGCTTGAGTCTCGCAAAAAAGCTATTGAGTCGGCTAAAGAGTTAAAGCCTTCCAGTGCTTACAGTGTCGAGACGGAAAGAGCTAAATTAGTAGAAGCTAATCCTCAGTGGCTAGAGGATGGAAAACAAACGCAGGCTTTTATTGATGATATGTCTCTTGTTAGCTCTTATGCTAAATCAGTAGGATATAGTGATGATGAAATTGGAGGAATCCAACAAGCTCATCATTTGCTGACCTTACTGGACGCAGCTAAGTATCGAGAGGGAAGTAAGAAAAATGCAGCTCTTGAGAAAAGGGTGAGAAAAGCTCCGGTGGTTACTAAGCCACGAGCAGCAACTAAAGCCAATATTCAAACTAAGATTGAGGCCGCACAAGCCCAATTAAAGAAGACAGGCAAATATGAAGATGCTGTAAAATTACGACAACTTAAACGACAACTTTAAAAGGTAAACTATTATGGCTACTCCAGCTGATACAACTTCAACATACGATGCAATTGGTAATCGTGAAGACTTAAGCGATGTTATTTATGACATTTCACCAACAGAAACGCCATTTTTGAGTGGCATTGCTCGCGTAACAGCGACAGCCACTAACCATGAATGGCAAACCGACAGTATTGGCACTGCTAGCGCTTCAAATGCTGTTATTGAGGGTAATGACGCAACCACAACGGCAGCCACTCCTTCTGTTCGATTGGGCAACTACACTCAAATTAGTGACAAGGTGCCTCGTGTAACTCGCACCCAACGACAGGTGCAGTCTGCCGGTCGTGGCGATGAGCTAGACTACCAGATCATGAAGATGAGCAAGCTTCTAAAGAACGACATGGAATCCGCTATTTTGGCTAATAAGGCTAAAGTTGTTGGTTCTGAGTCTGTAGCGCGTGAGCTTGCAGGTATTGAATCATGGCTTGCGACTAACACAGATTTAGGTGCTACCGGTACGGCTCCAACTGGCGATGGTACTGATGCTCGTGGTGCTGGTACGGCGCGTGCCTTGGCTGAATCGCAATTAAAGTCTGTGTTACAGAGCTGTTATGATGAAGGCGGCAACCCTGACACTATTATGGTTGGCTCTTTCAATAAGCAAGCAATGTCTGCATTCGTTGGTGGCGGCACTTCTGGCCCAGCGCAGCGTACCGTAGATGGGAATTCTAAATCTGTCACGGCAGCTATCGACATTTATGTGTCTGACTTTGGTAGCCTGAAGGTTATCCCTAGTCGTCATCAGGTTCAATCATCCATGCTGATTCTTGAAATGGATAAGTGGGCCATGGCTACGCTTGCTGACTTCCAAGAGAACCCGCTGGCTAAGACAGGCGACAGTGATCGAGTTCAGATTTTATCTGAGTACACGCTAGAGTCACGAAACGAAGCTGCTAGCGGTATTGTTGCTGACCTTTCAACTTCTTAACCTATAAGGGGCGAAAGCCCCTTTTTACTTTGAGGTATTAAAATGAATAACGATAACTGTTTAGTTTTAAAAAATTTCGCTTTTGGCGATACTCAATACAAGAAAGGCCGCAATTATAATATTCAGGGTGAGGCTAAAGAGTTTGCAGAGATAAATAACTGCGCTAAGTTTTTCCCGTCAAAAGAAAAGCCAAAACAAGTTAAAAAAACAAAGAAATAGGACGGTATTGTGACTAAGATCGTGGATTATGATAGCTATACGGGGATAACAGAAACTTTCTATAAAGACCCTATGTCCAGTGAGATTAAGGTCAACAAAACTGCTGACTTATCGCATAATTTCAATGCTAATGCGATTGATAGAAATAATTCTGGTTCTGGGTGGAAGGAAACATTCCATAAGGTTGCTTCAATACATCCGCTTGTGATTGAAATGTGGCATAATGAGCTAAAAGCGGAGGGTAGAAGTAACTGCAACCCTTTGGCATCTGAGAATAAAATGTGGCTAATAGCGAAACTAAATAGCAGGGATTATCAGAAGCTAAGAACTAAAGAGGGTAGACTGTGAGTCTTGATACGTTCGACAATCTTAAGAGAGAGATTATTAATTGGTCTCATCGGTCAGATATTGATTTGAAGGTGGAGACTTTTATTCAGATGGCAGAGCAAGATATGTTTGCCAACTCCGACGAGGTTCTCCGTGTAAGAGGCCAAGAGACCAGAAGCACTGCTACTCTCGACGGAAAGTATTTAGCCTTGCCTGATGACTTTCAGTCGATGCGAGAGTTGAGCCTTTTTGCGAACGGGGGTGATTTCAACCTTGAAATGAAAGCGCCAACACAGATAAAGACAAAGCCTACCACTGGTCTTCCTAATTCTTTTACCGTTACATCACAAATAGAATTTGATCGGGTTCCGGACTCGGCCTACACCGCAACAATTCAATACTACGCAATCCCTACGCCTTTAAGCACTGCAAATCAAACAAACATCATACTAACCAAATTCCCTAACATTTACCTTTTTGGCGCTTTAGCAGCTGCATTTATGTGGGCTGGCGATCAGGAGCAGTTCAACTCTGCATACAGATCATTCATAAGCGCAATAAAAGGAGCAAACAAGAAAGATAAGCAGGGGCGCTACGGCTCATCCCCCTCTATGTCTTTAGTCGGTCAAGGTATAGCGTAATGACTTTTCAGCGTGACATACCAATAAATGTAGCTGGGCCAAGCTATCAAAGCAGATCAAGACCGCTATCATCGCAGCAAACCCAAAACTTTTATCAGCAGGTTGTTGAGGAGGGTGTAGATGAGTTTGTGCTGCATAGTTGGTTTGGGCTTAAGTCTATATCCGCACTATCTGGCAAAGATCGTGGCGCTACTAAAATGGCAGGCATAGGCTATACGGTTAAAGGGTCGTCTTTATATTCTTTTGATGCGAATGGCTCAACCACTTTGATTGGAAGCATATCTGGTACTGAGCGCTGCATTTTTGCAAATGATGGTTTTAATCTGATTATTGTCGTGCCTGCAAGAATCGTTTATATGTATGACGGGTCAACGCTTAGCGCTGTTACAGATAGCAATATAGTAGGCTCCATAGCTGTGACTTATCTTAATAGTCAGATGATATACACAAAGCCGGATTTATTTGTCATAGCCGATGCCGGAATCCCTAATGTTGCTAGCGGTTTAAATGCTGCCAATGCTGATAGTAAGCCAGATAAACTGGTTCACGCTTACGCATTTCAACAAAATATATTTATGATCGGCGCAGGATCGGTGGAGCCTTGGTGGAATACTGGGGAAGGCAATCCTCCAGCTGCGAGATTAGACGGTCAAATAATAGAGGTGGGATGTGCTGCAACTTACTCTATTGCAAATACGGATGACGCTCTTTATTGGCTGGGTGATGATGGATCTGTTTATAGGTTGTCAGGCGGCGCAAAAGAAAAGGTTTCGTCCGCTGCTATATCTCATGCTATTGATGGATACTCGGACGTAAGTGACGCCATTGGGTACACCCTGACAAAAGAAGGCCAAAACTTTTATGTTTTAACATTTCCTAGTGAGGATAAAACATGGGCGCTTAGTGAAGAGCTAGGCAATAAAGGTTGGTTTGAGCTTTCGTCGGGCACAAATAGCGGAATGTATCAAGCAACTAGTCATGTAAGCGTTTACGGCAAGAATTGGGCTGTAGATGATGTTGGCCTGTATCAGCTAGATATAAATACATATACGAATGGTGGCGAAACAATACAGAGAAGGCGCACAATGGGCGTTATATCTGGGCAAGTATTTAACAAGCGTGGTGCATCGGTTCAGCTATCAAAAATAAAGCTGCTTATGGAGACAGGTGTAGGCTTGATATCTGGCCAAGGCGAAGACCCACAAATAATACTAGAGCTGTCATTTGATGGCGGGAATTCATGGAAGGATTACGGCTTTGCTAGAGTTGGTCGAATGGGAGAGTGGAGTATTCAGGTTGAATTTGACATTCTTGATACTTTTTACGAAGCAATCCCGCGTATAACGACAAGCGATCCCGTTCCATTCTCTATATATTCGGGTACTGTTGACTTAAGGCTGGCTGGTAGATAATGGCTATTAATGTTAACCCACCACCACAAATCAAGGTTCCTAAGCAGTTTGCGGGGGACAGAGAAGTATCCGCATGGATAATAAACAATCAGAGAACGCTAACACAGTTGTGGTTAAGGTCTGGCGGCGCAACAGATAGCAACGAGTCCCTACAGGCTCAAATAGATGAGCTTTTTGTCCTTATTGGCGGCCTCGGTGATTTAGTCGAGACAACAACATCAACAAACTATACGACCGTATCTAATAATTTAGTACGCGTTACTGGCTCTTGCTCTATCACGTTAAATTTATCGCCAGAAGTTGGCGAGGTGTCTTTAATACAGCCGCAGGGGAATTATTTAGTTACAGTAATAGGACATATAAACGGGGGTTCAAGCGTAACAATGAGTAATGCTTTTGATCTAATGGAAGTGAAATATACTGCTGGCGGATGGGTTATTGTATGAGTTATTTTGGGGTTTCACCAATAGCGTCAACAGATAATGCAACTGCTGCAGCTTTAGGGGTTGGCGGGACATACACTGGCTCATGGGAGGCTGCGCCTCGGTCAATGGTATTGGTGCAGAGTTTTGCGGATACATCCGGCACGCTTTTCTTTGATTTTTCGATTAATGGGGTAAATGCAGACTCTACATTTCCGGTTTCTGGTTTTGCGACTGTAGCAAATATCCCTACGGTTCAGCCTTCAGCCGTAAATGGGCGATATTTTAGGGTTCGATATGTCAATGGCTCTGTAGCACAAACTGAGTTCAGACTTGGCGCTTTTTGGGGCGATGCCTCAAACTTTTACGCACCCCTTAATCAGCCTTATTCTTTAAGTTCTGCCGCGATTATTACACGATCGCCGTGGACGTGGCTCGACGTTTCTAGGGGGTTAGCTTCTGGATTAGATTCAATTAAGAAGTTCGGGCGTAATTCTTCTGTAGGAACATCTTTTGAGTCTATATGCCTAGGTGGTATTTATCAGACTCCGCAAACAGCTACGACTTTACGAGTTAAGGCTGGAGGTAATGCAAACGATACAGCGGCAGGAAGTGGGGCAAGATCAATTATTCTGGATGGGTTAGATGAGAATTTTGATCCAGTAAGCGAGGAAGTTGTGACGGCGGGAGCTTTAGCTTCAGCGTCTACCGCTGCAACATTTACACGATTATTTAGAGTTAAAGTGGGTGATTCGGGCACCTATGCAGGTGTAGCGGCTGGATCACATTCGGGCGATGTTGTTATTGAAAATACCGGTGGAACTGATGATTGGGCGACTATTGACTCAACCGACTTTTCTAAATCCCAGAGTGAAATAGGCGCTTATACGGTTCCCGCTAACAAGACAGGCTATGTAAAATTACGTGATTTAAGCATTGATTCTGGAAAAACAATCGACCTAGTATTTTTCTCTAGAGAAAATGCAGATCAAACGTCGCCTCCGTATTCTCCCATGCGTGCACAGTCTGTCGTGTCAGGTGTTAGTGGCGGCAGCATAGAAACTTTTGGATCTGTAGATGTGCCTTTTGGGCCCTATATAGGCCCTACTGATATTGGGTTTATGGGTAAAGTCTCGGCAGGCTCAGCATCCGTTTCTATAGAGTTTGAGATTTTTATAGTTGATGAGTGATTTGTCAGTTAGAGAAGTTGACTCGATTAGAGACGCTGAAAAGATTATATTTGATCCCGAAATATACGAAAGGATTAGAGTGGAAGGTTTTGAGCTGAAGAAATTACCGACTGAAAACTGCATTTATATTGGCGGCTATCTTAAAGGTGAAATAATAGCTCTAATGGTTTATTATGTTAGGGAAAAATACACAACTTGCCACCCTTATATTCTAAAGAGGTATAGGGGTAAATTTGGGGTTAGTTTTGTTCGAGAATCTTTTAAAATGAGACCTCGTGATATTTTATACACGAATATCTCGCAAGGCTTCCCGAAAGTGGTTAAATTTGCCGAATACTTTGGTTTTAAATATTTTGGACAAAGGATTGATGGTGATAGCATTTATTGCAGGGTTTGGGGTTAAGTTATGAGTTTCGTAAAAGACGTATTTAATAGTGTTACTGGGAAAAGTCAGGCCGATGCTGCAACTAGCAGCGCAAACATACAGGCGCAGGCAGGGCGGGAAGGTATCGCGGCGCAATTGCAGGGGAATCGTGAGGCTATAGCGGCAAGTAATGCGGCTGCAAATAAGGGCATTGGCTTTCTTGACCAGTTTGGCGGGATAACTCAAAGAGGCATTGATGAGTCATCTTTTCTTGCTAATCCGCAAGCCCAGTTTGAATTTCTGCAAAACAATCCGCTTTTTGATCTTGCGTTAGAAAATGCGAACAGAGAGACCGGTGCTAGAGCCGCTAGCCAAGGCAGGCTATCTTCTGGTGACACTCTAAAACAGCTATCTAACAATGTTCTTCTTGCCTCTCAACCTTTAATTGATCGTCAGCGAAGCGACATAAGCAACCTTCTTAATATTGGGCAGAATATAACAACAGCAAAAGCAAATACAGCTATTGGTGCAGGCTCTACAGCATCAAATATTCTTGCAAATCAGGGTGCTAACGTATCGAACACGCTTGGCAGTATTGGTGCAGCTCAGGCGGCAGGCGTTGTTGGCGCTCAGAACGCTAGAAACCAAGGAATAGGCAATATATTATCTATTGCTGGCGGTATATTCGGGTAGCATGGTAAATTTTGATAACGAAACATGAGATTATGACATGGCTCTTGATCCAAGAATAGCATTAATGGGGCGCGGCTTAGATGTAGGCGCTACCTTTGGCAATGTGTTAGATAATTTAGGTAAAGCGCAGCAGTTAAAGCGTGATAGGGCTTTATTGCCGCTAGAAGAGCAACTAAAGCAGGCTCAGATAGGGAATCAGCAGGAAGTGCTTACATCTAATGAGCTGGCAAACAATAAGGCTCGACGGGATCAATATTTCTCTAGCGTTGCACAGTCTGGCGCTGAAATACTTCCAAGTTTAGAGTCTAACGATATTGCCGGTGCGCTTGGCTCATTGCAGCGCAGACGTGCGGATTTAGTCGCGCAAGGCTTGCCAACAGAGACCACGGACGAGGCGATCGAGCTTGCGCAAACTAACCCAGAGCTATTAAAGCAGCGGGCTATGGAAGCGGTTCAGTTGGGTCGCCAAATGGGTGTCTTTGGTGGTCAGCAATCACTATCGGCAAGCCAGAAAGGGCAGGCGAGAACAGTGAGGAAAGGCGACAAGCTATTTAGCCAGCAAGAAGTTTTTAACCCTAATACCGGCAGCATAGAGGTTGTGGAAACCCCAATTGAGGGAGAGCTTGTTCAGCGCTCGACGGGACTTACTAGCGACGAAAGGATTGATCTAGCAGGGCGGAAGCAGCAGCTTGTAGGCGATATTAAAGTTGGTCAGGATGTTCGATCGGCTTACGGTGTAACCTCCGCCAAGGGTGATGCCCTTGCATCCACGCCTATCGGCTCGGTGGACTTGGAATCAAAGATAGTAAAGCTGGATGAAACAAAAGCCAAAAGTGAACGAGAGCGGTCTCAGATAATAGCAGCAAAAGAGTCGGCTTTAGCTGAGGCTAATGGCGCTATAAGCACTATAAACAACCTGATTACAGGGGATAGGTTTGAGTATGGGTTTGGCAAAGTCGTTGCAAACACTCCTGATACATTAAAATCTCAAGACTCTCTTGATGTTATAGCTGAGCTTGACCAAATAAGAGGCTTGGTTTCTCTTGAATCGAGGAACAAGCTAAAGGGGCAGGGCACAATTAGCGATAGCGAATCAAAAACGCTAGAGCAGTCGGCAACCGTTTTAAGCAATCCCTTAATAAGCTCAGGGCTTGCAAAAAAAGAGCTTAATAAAATAAAGAAAGTTTTTGAGCGGTCAGCAAGAAGAAACAAGCTTTCTGGCGAGACTAGAGAGCAGAGAATATCTAATGGCCAGCAAGCACCCGTTCAGCAGGGAAGCGATAATTCTGATCCACTGGGGCTACGATGAATATAGCAGAAATAAGGCAGAAATACCCTCAATACGAAGACTTGTCTGATGTTGACTTAGCTAAAGGCTTACACAGTAAGTTCTATTCAGATATGGATTTTAACGAGTTCTCTTCTAAGATAGGGCTTTCCTCTGCTGAGCCTGAAAGTATTGCCAGCCCACAATCTACTGAAGAGCCGCAAAATATAACGCAGTTTAGGCCGCGTGAAGAAATTATTCGTGACTTACGGATAGTGCAGCCTAGCGGGGACATGAGCAAGATACAGCCGCTCGCCGATGAGCTTAATAGGCTTAAAGAGTTTAAATCTAGTACCCGCGCCGCTACTGAATTGCCAGAAATAGGGTCTGAGTTAGGTATAAAAAATCTACTCCCTGATGCTGATTTTAAAACTCAGGCGCTAGTGTCTGCGGCTCTCGTTTCTGCTACTGATCCACAAGAGATTTCAAAGATACTTAAAAATGCCTCTCCTGATATTGGTATATCGCAAGATGAGGCTGGCAATTTAATCGCAGCTAACAATAGAACGGGGCAGCAAGCACTAATTAATCGCCCCGGTGTTAGCGGTTTAGATATTGGGCAGTTTATTGGTCGTGCAGCCGCCTTCTCTCCTAGCGGTGCTGCCGGAACATCCGCTAGAATGATTGGCGGCGGCATGGCTACAGAAGCGGCGCTTCAGGGGGTTGAGTCTGCTGCTGGCGGTGAATTTAACCCAGAAGCAATAGTTACGGAGGGAGCGGCCTCAGTTGTCGGTCTTGGCGTAGGCAGGGCGCTTAGGGGTACAACGCCGGATCAAATAAAAAAGGGCTTGGTTCGCGACAAATTGCTTGAGCGGATAGATTCTGGCGATGCCAGCAAAGAGCTTTTAGGTAAAAAAGCAGTTGGTGGCGAGGTTTTTGAATCACCTGTATTTGCTGCGGTCAACAAGGCTAAGCGACAAGGATTTGATGAAAGGGTTTTGCGTAGTATTGAGACGGCCAACCCAGAAACTAAAGATGTGCAAAGGAAGGTCCTCAAGATATTAAAAACGAGGTCTCAAAATGCCGACTATGCAGCAAAATTTAGATCAAGCGACCCTATGGGGGCTGGAGTATTTAAGCGATATAAGGAATTAAATAAATTAAGACAAGAAACAGGAAAGAGCATTAACGAAATAGTAAAGACAAGGCTATCAAAAGTAAATGTGGATGCAGCTGATGATATATCTTTGTTTTATGATGGGTTAAAGGACTTAGGGGTAAGATTTAGAGAAAAGAATGGCCGCATATCTC
>Ga0257121_1001225_pt1 | contig 19953 bp, 17 predicted proteins | sample SI106_100metaG_FD_190180 | JGI IMG/M metagenome (GOLD analysis project Ga0257121, IMG submission 190180) | Marine microbial communities from Saanich Inlet, British Columbia, Canada - SI106_100 | ecosystem: Environmental > Aquatic > Marine > Inlet | place: Canada: British Columbia | collected... | reverse complement strand
CAGAGAAGCGGCGAATGCGTGAGCCAGGAGAATAGGCCATGACCGTGCGGTAAGAGCTATTTGAAGTGCGGTATCCGAAACTATACGAGTAAGCGCCCGAAGAAGCGTTTTGCGGATCGTGGTTACTACCCATGTTGTGCCCCAATTCGTGACCGAAACTGTAATAACCGGTAGCGCAACTATAGTTAGTAACACTAAAAGCAGAGCTCGCAAAACCCGTTGAGACATTAGTCATCAAATATGCAATTCCGCAATACTGACCATTCTGGCAAATCAACGCAACACAGTCGGCATCGTACTGATCACGCAAAGCATGAACGTTATCCATCTTGCCGTCGCTAGTCCCGGCGATGTCGTATAGGAGTTGGCTAAAACTTGATGACTCTGAATAGCCGACCATCTCAGCTTTGTGCACCAACACCAAGCGTTGAGTGACTCCGCTATCACTGTATGCCGAATTTGTTTCTGAAATCGCAAGATTTATTTTAGATGTCATGCCCGACGATCCGCCCACCGCATTTTTGGCAGCTGTGGTGTAAGCGACAAGAACATCAATGTCAGGGTTACCGGCAAAATTACTATTGCTCGATTGCTGTGCCGCCGACTTCACTGCGTGCGAAGCATCGGTACCGCAACCAGCAACTAAGTTTTGGTTTTCTAGCTTGACGCGATGCACGCTGTTGCCCGCATATTCAATTTGGAACAAAACATCACCATAGCGTACCGTGCCCATCACCACTCCATTACAGACCGAGAAATCCGCAGATGAGTCAGTGTGCCCGAGCAATATTCCGCGCCATACATACCCATCGCTATATTGGTCTATAGAAACGAATTGCGCCATAAGGCTAGTCCCGCTAAATAAATTTAAATCTATCAGCGGCGAGCCGCCATCAAGCAACGAAACATCGATATCTACAAGGCGGTGTTGGACCGATGTAGAAATTGAGCCGACCCCAGGTGCGGCTTGCGCAGTCGTATCAACAAAAAGTTGCGGCGAAGATTGGGCCGCAACCAAAAAAACAGTGGCTAAGAGAGAAAGCATGCCTCTAAGTTTAGCACTTAATTTTTCAAATTGTCTGCTAAAAAGGCGGAACTAAGGGGTTTCAACCAACGTCGCATAATAAAATGTCCACTTTTTTTGGAAATTTTAGAATTCACAAGTTACCGTTAATCATGCCATTAAGCAATAATTACTTCGAAGACACCAAGTACTGTCCTTGCTGTCGCGAGTATGTTCTCTACCTTAAGAGTCCAAAGGCCAGCTATTGCACCGACTGCGGTACAAAAGTGCGTTTGTTTAGCGCTGCTGATAAGCGTGCCTTCAACCTCGCTCTTAAAAAAGACAAACAACGTCGCATTCAAGGCCACGACAGACTGGTTAGCTAGCTGTCGAGAGTTGGCTTCCTTTTGTAAAGAATAGAAATCGTCTTTACAAAACAACTTCGGCTGCGCCATTACTAAGCGCCGCGGCAGCATGGTCGTAGGCTTGCATCCAGACACTCCTGCCCGAGGCGCCGGATGGCACTCTGATAAACCACGCGCCATAGCCATCGACGTCTGCAGTAAAAGCAGGCAGCATCCTTATCGGCGCTGATAGAGATGTCACGCCATAAGGTGTATTTGTCGGACCTCCACCAGTCGTGCTGAACAGAATATTTACCAAGCCAAATGGCGTGCAGTAATCTACCTGAAACATCACCCACGACCCTGCCACAAGAGTAGGTACTGTTAGGACCGGTGGCACCGGTGGCACCGTACCCCTAAAATTAGAAAAGGTGGACGCCGTGTTGTTTATTGAGCGCACATTGTCTTGGGAGCTATTGCCGAGAGTGTATCCGTTGTAAGTCACTGACGGCCCTGAGAATTTATTGACTCTTGCTCCGGGAGCGTAGGCCATAACGGTTCGATACAGGTTGTTGGATGTGCGAAAACCGTAACTATATGAATACGCTGCAGAACCAGCGTTTTGCGGATCGTGCGCGCTACCCATGTTGTGCCCAAGCTCATGCTGGAAAGTGGAATGGCCTGTAAGGTATTGATAGCAAGTTACACTAAAAGCATGGCTGGCAAAACTAGCCGACACGTTTGTCATTATCCATGCCATACCTCCGTAGGCGCTATTTTTACAGACCATCGCTACGCAATCTGCGCCATACTGATTGCGCAAAGTATGCGCGCTATCCATGTCGCCGTCATTGGTATCCGTGAGGTCGTATAGTATTTGGCTGAAACTTCCTGGCTCGACATAACCCACCATTTCTGCTTTATGCACCAAATTCACTTGCTGAGTGATACCACTTGCAACATAGGCACTATTCGTCTCAGTCATCGCTAAATTTATCTTTGAATTCATTGCGCTTGCACTGCCAATGTAACTAAGTGCTTCGCTTGAATAGACCACGAGTACATCAATGATGGTAGATGCGCGGCCGTTATTGTTATTATTAGTTACCGCTTTCTGAACTGCTGAATGAATCACATGATCGGCGGTCACACCACAGCCTGGCGCTAGCGAAGCGTCGACCCGTTTAATGCGGTGCACATTATTCCCAGCGTATTCAATTTGATAGAAGTTGTCATCGTAACGAATAGTTGCCATCACGGCTTCTTGGCACACTGAGATATCGACTGTCGATTCGGGGTGACCTTGAATTACTCCACGCCAAACGTAGCCGTCGTCGTAAACATCTGTGGATTGATAAAGTGCGGTTAAATTGGTCGTCGCTGAAATGTTTAACTCTAGGGTCGGTGAGCGCCGCGCCAACAATGATGTCTGGACTGCTACAGTGCGGTACTCGATGGCGTCGGACAGAGCTCCGATGTTTGCGTCGGCTATAACATCTGTGTTTTCGAAAAGTTGAGGGCCAGACTGCGCAGCGACAAGAATCAGGCTAATTGAGAGGGATATCATGGTATTAGTATACCAAACTACCCAATAATGGTAGATCTTAGATTATCATATTAGCAATGTTCAAGCTTTGCCTCCTGTTAAGCCGCGACCTTTGTGTGTTGCCAGTCGTTGATGTTTTGCATCAAGCAATTGATGGTGGCGCCGATTTAATTCAGCTGCGCGAAAAAGGAATGGCCCCGCAAGAGTTTTGTGAATACGCCGCGCCATTAATTGAGATTTGTAAAAACCGAGGTGTAAAAATTGTGATTAACGATTCCGTCGAATGCGCCATGGCTTTAGGCGCGGATGGCGTCCACCTTGGGCAGGATGATATGCCGGTGAGGTTGGCGCGTAAATTATTGGGGCCGGATAAATTAATTGGGCTGTCTACCCACTCTGTTGAACAAGCCGAAGATGCTGTTTGTTCTGGCGCTGACTATATTGGCTTCGGACCGATTTTCCCTACTCCAACTAAGGGGTATCTGAAGGGGCTTGGCCCAGAGCAGTTGATTGTTGTACGCGCCGGGTGCGAGCTGCCAGTCTTAGCTATTGGCGGCATTGGACTAAAAAATGTCGAGCTGGTACCACGTTTCGCCGGAATCGCCGTTAGCTCAGCGATTTGTGCAGGCTCAGAACCACTAAATAATTGCCTGCGGTTGCGTAAATCGCGCGTATAGTAGCCATATGAGACTTAGCCTAGCCTACCTTACTCTGCCTGCCATCTTAATGGTTGGCTCTGCCGCCGACGCACAAGTTGTGAATGTTGGCGACGTTCCTAGCTACGCATTCGAGCAAGCTTACAACACTATGGGGGCGTCCAAAGCGGGCGACTTCCTGGGCAAGCCTATCTTGGTAGATTTTTGGGGCACCCGCTGAGGTGGCTGTATTTCGTCGTCCGTGCCGGCGGCTGTAAAGCTACAACAAGAATTTGGTGATCGCATTCAGGTCATCTTGGTCGAGTCTCAAAACACTGGTTATGAGAAGTCAGTTGGCTTCGCATTAAAAGCAGGGTGGCTCGGAAACGGCGCCATCTGGACATCCCAGCGTCCTTTCTCAACCGGCTCGAATGGGTTGCCTAGTTTCGCACTGCTTGATGCTTCTGGAAAAGTGGTATTAAAGGGCTCTTCAAATGCAATGCATGGCAAGATCGTTGACGAAATCGAACGAATGGTTGGCAAGCCTGATTATGGCGACATGCCTAAGTCAGTGCAAAAGGTATATAAAGAGTTGAATAAGGGTAAGATAGCTAGCGCATACGTAATCGCTGAAAAAGTTATTGCCAAGCCAGGCAGTAAAGATACGTCGATTGTGCTTGCTGCTGCTGAAGCCTCGTTAGCTGTCGTTCAAGGACGTTTTGATAGTCAAGTTTCTAGCATTAATTGGTTAGCAGAAAATGGCTACCCAATTCGCGCTTTAGATGCGGCGAAAGACTTGGTTAAGAATGTTGCCAAGAATGACGACATGAAAGCAACCGCCAATGCTTTGGTTGAAATGCTTGAAGGTGACGAATTCAAAGAGCAGATGAAGTGGGATAAATCTTTGACTAAGTTAGAGATGGCCATGTATGAAAACAAAGAAGGTGATCTGCGCTCTATCAAGAAAATTGAAGAGTTAAAAGACGAGGCTGCTGGCTCTCCAATTGGTGCTCGCGCCGAAGGCTTGGCTTATATTGCCAAGTTCGCTAAGAAGTAGGGTGCCTTATAAATATACGTTATCTGCTCGAATGAGAGTCGATAACGCTTGCTACGCAGCTAGTGAGCTTTTTACCCATCTCAATATGCAAAAACTCGTTTGGCCCATGAGCATTTGAGCTTGGACCGAGCACGCCAGTAATTAAAAACTGCGCTGCTGGAAACTTGTCGCCGAGCATACCCATGAACGGGATTGAGCCGCCCTCGCCCATATAGGCTGCCTTGTTACCAAAGAATTCGGTGGACGCATTGTCTACCGCAGTTTCAAGCCAATTGGCCAATTCGGGTGCGTTCCAGCCATTTGCTGATTTTTCGGCGTTGAAGCTTATCTTGGCGCCATAGGGCGGATTGCTTTCAAAAACTTCTTTGATTTTTGCTGATGCAACCTTACCGTCAGCAGTTGGCGCCAATCTAAACGAAAGCTTTAGGGCGCTAAATGGGCGCAGCACATTACCGGCATCTTCAAGCGCAGCGAACCCGCCAGCGCCTGTGTATGAAACAGTCGGGCGCCAAGTGCGGTTCAAAACCAACTCGGTACGATCGTCATTCATCGGCTGCACGCCATCAACAAATGGGTATGCGGTGAAAACTTCATCGCCCAAAACATCTGCGACTTGCGTGGCTTGCCTACGACGTTGCTCTGGGATTTCGGCGTGTAATTCTTCGAGAAGCACTTCGCCGGTGTCAGCGTCTTCGATGCGATTCATTAACTGACGAATGATGCGCATCGAAGACGGCACGATGCCAGATGCGTCGCCCGAATGTACTCCTTCGCGAATGACATCGACTCGCAAATCACCGGCACACATTCCGCGCAGAGAGGTTGTTGACCATAACCGTTCGTAGTCGCCAGCTCCAGAATCTAAACACACGACCAAACTGACCTCACCGATTTTGTCAGCCAAGTGATCGATGTAAAACGGCAAGTCAATCGAACCAGATTCTTCGCAGGCTTCAATAATAACTACGCAACGTTTGTGCGCCCCACCAAATTTCTGGATGGCCTCAAGCGCAGTAAGAGATGCAAAAGCTGCGTAACCGTCATCTGCACCACCACGTCCGTATAACTTGTCGCCTTCGCGAACCGGCTTCCATGGGTCTAGGTCGTCGCGCCATCCGACCATTTCTGGTTGTTTGTCTAAGTGGCCGTACAACAGCACAGTATCGCCGTCGGCCGCGGCATTGAACGCTGGAATTTCCATGAAGATAAGCGGTGTGCGCCCTTCAAGGCGTACTATTTCGATTGTCAAGCCAGCAATTTCACGCTGCGAACACCAACTGTAAATCAATTGGGTGGCCTCTTCCATGAAACCGTTTGCATCCCAGTTCTTGTCGAACAAAGGCGATTTGTTAGGAATAGTGATGTATTCAGAAATCTGCGGGACGATTTCGTCTTCCCAAATTTGGTTGGTAAAGTCTGCGACTGCGCGTAAATCCATAACGAAATGATAGTGTCGCGCTGTTATTGTTTCACACCATGACTGACCTTACATCTACCCCATCTTCTAAACCCAAAAACTTCGGCTTCATTTACTGGGTGGCCAACTGGATGGAATTGGTCGAGCGTTTTGCTTATTACGGCGTGCGGGTGGTGTTGCCGGTATTCATGGTTGAGGTTATTTCAAATGGTGGCCCTGAATTTACACATATTCAAAAAGGAACTATTTATGCAATTTGGGCGTTGGTGCAAAGCTTTGTGCCTATTTTTACCGGCGGCTTAGCTGACCGTTATGGCTTCAAAGTGAATATTGCGGCATCGACGGTTTTGAAAATAATTGGTTACCTGATTATGGGTTACGCGATCAGCCTTGGCGAAATTCTTAGCGGCATGTCGCTTGCCGAAGCGCGTCCGCTTGGCGCAGACAGTACCTACGAAATCTTCTTTGCCGGCGCGATGTTCTTGGCTTTGGGTACTGCGATTTTCAAGCCGGGCTTGCAAGGCTTGATTGCGCATCAAATGCCTGTAGGTAAAGAGTCTTTAGGTTGGGGCATGTTTTACCAAATGGTAAATATCGGTGGATTTATCGGCCCGATGCTTGCGGGTTACTTGCGCGTGCTTGACTGGGAATACGTGTTCTTGGCATGCGCCGCCGGCATTACGCTTAACTTTATCCCGCTGTTTATGTTTAAAGAGCCGCATCATGACAACGTCGATGCTGACAAATCCGTGCTACAAGTTGTAAGCGATGCATTCAAAGGTTTGCTAGAACCGCGTTTGTTTTTCTTTACAATGGCGTTCGCCGGCTTCTGGTTGATGTTCTACCAGTTATTTGACATTCTGCCTAACTTTATTGACGACTGGGTTGACTCACGCGATGTGGTGGCGTTCTTGGGTGGAGCAGACTCCATCCCGACTGTTAATGGCGGCAACCTGACGCAAGAATGGATGCTTAATTTTAACGCACTACTCATTTCGTTTTTTGCCTTCGCCATGGGTTGGTTGACTGGCAAGGTGCGATCATTAAATGCAATTGTAATTGGCATCGGCGTATCTGCGATTGCGATTTATGCGCTAGGCATGTCGGCTAATGGCTGGTGGTGTTTAGGAGCAATTGGTTTGTTCTCGTTCGGTGAAATGACTGCAAGTCCGACAAAGATGCGTTACCTGGCAGGCATTGCGCCAAAGGGCAAAGAGGGTTTGTACATGGGTTATGTAAACTTCACCGTGGGCATTGGTTGGTCGATTGGTTCGGTTATAGCTGGTAACCTTTATGAAGAAGGTGGTGACAAAATCAACTTAGCAAAGCGTTACTTGGTCGACAAATCTGGTGTTGCGGCTGAAGAACTTGCATCAATGAGCCGGGCTGACATCTTGCCCTTCTTTAGCGAAACTACCGGGCTAGACGCGTGGCAAACTCGCACTGAGCTTTGGAACACTTACGAGCCATACAGCATGTGGGCGATTTTCACGGCCATTGGCGTTGGCTCAATGATTATGATTATGATTTACAACAAGGTGGTGACGGCTGCGAACGCAAAACCCGAACATACTTTTAATGTAAGTGGCCAAAATTATGTCAGCTTGGCACTAGTGCCGATTTCATTGGCATTTTGGTATGGTGCTCACTCACTTGAATGGGAAGACAAAGCGACAATTGTGCAAGCAATCCTGTTTAGTAGCTTATGGGTAGTTTCATTCAAGATGCAACGCGATAAGGGCCACGGGGGTAATTACTAATGGCTATTTTCCAAAAAGCGCCGCTGACAGCAGAAGAGTTCGAAGCGTGTGCGCCACTTGAGTTAACTCCTAGCGAAGTAGCCGGGTTTGACGAAGCCGAATGGTATGCGCGAGCGTATCGCGGCGAAACTCCGCAACTGACAGTGCGGGCGGTGCTAATGGGTTCGGTGCTAGGTTTCTTCTTAGCGTTTACCAACTTGTATATTGGCTTGAAAACTGGTTGGCACTTAGGCGTGGCGATTACGGCCTGTATTTTAAGTTACTCAATCTGGCAAGGCATGTTGCGGTTTGGCATTGCCAAAACTAATATGACCATCCTTGAAAACAACTGTATGCAATCGACGGCGTCGGCAGCTGGTTACTCAACAGGTGGTACTTTTGTTTCGGCGATTGCCGCTTTATTAATGATTCAAGGCGTGCATTTACCAATATGGGTGCTTGTGGTCTGGACATTCTTTTTGGCTATCTTGGGCGTGACGTTGGCAATTCCGATGAAACGCAATATGATCAACCAAGAGAAGCTGAAGTTTCCAAGTGGATTGGCAGCGGCTTCTACTTTGCAATCGCTATATGCGGATGGCCGTGAGGCTACAAAGAAAGCGCGGGCGTTAATGTGGTCAGGGTTAGTCGGTGCAATAGTGCCGTTTTTAATTGATGCGCATTTCATTATCGACAAAATAAAGACAACAGCCGATGCTGTGGTTTACAAAACGCTGTTACCAGGCTCGTCCAAATTGTTTGACTGGTTGCCGCATGTTGGTACTAAGCTAAACGAAAGCGGTGTTAGCGAAATAGCTAAGCCAAGCGATTGGACATTACGCATGGATCACAACCCGGTGATGATTGCTGCTGGTGCTTTGGTCGGTTTACGCGTTGCACTCTGGATGACAGTTAGCGGATTGGTGTTGGCGTTTCTGCTGGGCCCAGCCGCTCAAGAGAATCTATGGGTCAATTTAGATGGTGAAACTGTGGCGGCGGTTACTAAGCCGGGTAAAGCATGGAAGGAAATTGGGTTGTGGTTCGGCGCTCCGATTATGGTCGCATCCGGGCTGATGGCATTCGCTTTCCAGTGGAAGACTATTGCACGCGCTTTAAGTGGTATTGGCAAAAAAAGTGACGGTGACGATGATGCGCAAGATGGCGTAGAAGTTCCGAACAGTTGGTTTGTAGCGGGCATGATTGTGTCAGCTTGCGGCGTTATTTTTGTGGCCAACAGTCAGTTTAATGTGCCAGTTCATTTGGGTGTGTTGGCGGTTGCATTGACATTTATATTGGCATTAGTGGCATGTCGCGCGACGGGAGAATCTGACATTACCCCGACTGGCGCGATGGGTAAAATCATGCAGCTTACTTATGGTGTGCTAATCCCGCAATCGGCCACCGCCAACTTAATGACGGCGGGCATTACAGCTGGCGCTGCGAGTTCTTCTGCTGACTTATTGAATGACTTAAAGTCTGGTTACTTATTGGGAGCAAATCCAAAGCGTCAATTCTTGGCGCAGTTCTTTGGTATTTTTACTGGCACGATTGCTACTGTTGTCGGCTTTAAATTGTTGGTTCCGGACGCAACCGCATTGTTAGGTCAAACATTGGCGGACGGCACCGAAATTGCCCCAGCATTCCCAGCTCCAGCCGCTGTTGCATGGAAGGCAGTTGCTGATGTGTTTAATAGCGGCATTGGCAACTTACACGAGATGCACCGCAATGCGATTTTCGTTGGCTTGAGTGTTGGCGTTTTACTAACTGTGATTGATCGCTTTGCGCCGAAGGATATAAAGAAGTACCTGCCGTCAGCTACGGGGGTTGGTTTGGGCTTTATTTTGCCGTTCCAATATCCGTTGTCGATGTTAATTGGTGCGGGTATTGCCTATTACTGGAATAAGCGTAACGAGAAACAATGTGATAGTTACTTGGTGCCGATTGCTTCGGGTATTATTGCTGGCGTTTCGATTATGGGCGTGGTTGCCGCGGCGTTGAACAACTTTGTGTTTGTTAATGGTGGTGCTGGGCATTAATTAGCGCGCTACGCTAGAATGAGGTTGTTTTGACTATGACGGCCCCATCATCAACCTCAGAGCTTACTGCAAAGATAAGAGACCGTAGCGCAAAAATTGGCGTTGTGGGGCTTGGATACGTTGGCTTGCCCCTTGCGGTAGAGAAGTCCAAAGTAGGATTTTCTGTTCTTGGAATCGAACAAAACCCGGTTCGCGCTAATGCTGTAAACGCCGGTGACAATTTTATTGGCGATGTTGACGATGCAGAATTGCGCGAAATGGTTTCGGGCAACCACCTGCGTGCAGAAGTTGATTTTGAAAATGTAGCAGAATGCGACGTGGTGGTTATCTGTGTGCCCACCCCGCTTACAAAAAACTTGTCGCCAAACCTTGATTACATTGTCTCTGTAACTGAAGAGTTGGCCAAGCGATTGCGTCCTGGCCAGCTGATTACCCTTGAGTCGACTACTTACCCTGGCACCACCGATGACTTAATGTTGCCAGTTTTAGAAGAAGTTTCTGGGCTAAAGGCGGGGAAAGACTTCTGGCTAGCATATTCTCCTGAGCGGGTTGACCCGGGCAATGCGCGATACACAACGAAAAACACTAACAAAGTAGTAGGCGCTAGCGACGAATGCTCGCTCGAAGTGGCCACGTGCTTTTACAAGCAGACTATCGCCCACGTGGTTCCGGTGAACAGCGCTTCTGCCGCCGAGATGTGTAAGGTTTTCGAAAACACTTTTCGCGCTGTAAACATCGCATTGGTAAACGAGCTAACTTTGTTGTGTGACCGCATGGGGCTAGATATATGGGAAGTCTTAGATGCGGCTAACACAAAGCCATTCGGCATTATGCCGTTTTACCCTGGTCCAGGCGTTGGGGGACACTGCATCCCGCTTGACCCACACTATCTTGAATGGAAAGCTAAAGAGCACCGTTTCGAAACGCGCTTTATTTCATTGGCTGGCGAGATTAACCGTAGCATGCCAGAGTATGTACGCGATAAGTCGGCGCGCATTCTGAATGAATCGCAAAAATCATTATCTGGTTCTAAGGTGCTGCTACTTGGTGTTGCCTATAAGAAAAACATTGATGACTGGCGTGAGTCACCATCGATTGATGTCGCTGAATTGTTGCTTAAGGCAAAGGCGCAGGTGACGTTTTGTGACCCTCATGTTTCAGAAGTTACCATTGACGGCACCGCCATTAGCGCTGTTGAATTTAACGCGCAAAACATTGCCGATGCCGACCTTGTAATCATTACTACCGATCACGATGCTTTTGATTATGAGCTTGCTGTTAATAACTGCACTTCGATGTTCGATACTCGCGGCATCACTCGCAACCTAAAGTGCGACACCAGTAAAGTAGTACTACTATGATTAGCCCAAAGGTTGTGGTCGTTGGCGCCGGCGCATTCGGCAAAAACCATGTGCGCGCTTTCGCACAATTAAATGCGCTGCGCGGTGTTGTTGATCTGAATCAAGAGATTCTAGATAGTGTAAAAGCTGACTACCCGCAGGCTGCTACTTATCCCTCGGTTGATGAAGCATTAGCGGATGACGCGAGCTCAAGTTTTGTGGTGGCCACACCGGCGCCCTACCATTTCGATATCGCTAAGCAAATTATTTCAGCAAAACGCCACGTCTTGGTTGAAAAGCCAATGACTTTGCAAGCCGAGCAATCACGCGAACTTGTAAGGCTCGCCAAGCAGCATGATGTTCGGCTAATGGTTGGCCATCTTCTTTTGTTCCAGCCCTTCATCAACTGGTTTCACGAGTTCATGGCCAGCAATGACATGGGCAAAGTATTACGTATATCGACGCAGCGCTCAAAGTTGGGTACGGTTCGTGACTCTGAAAATGTGTGGTGGTCTTTTGCCCCACACGACATTTCCGTAATCCTTAATTTACTCGGCAGCCCTTCTATTAAATCTGTGGCTGCGCATGGCGCGAAAGTCTACCAGGATGACATTGAAGATGATGTGCATGCTGAAATTTGTTTTGACGGTGGAGCGACGGCGCATATTCAAAGCAGTTGGATGTGGCCCGATAACACGCGGCGCTGCACGATAATGTGCGAAAAGGGAATGTTGATTTATGACGAAGTGGCAATGACAGTTACTGTTTATAAATCCAATATTGATGCTGACCTCAAGCATCATTTTGATAACGAGCCGCAGCTAATTGAGCTGCCCCGCGCTCAGCTTTTAGAACTCGAGTGTCAGCATTTTATTGACTGCATTTCTGGTTCGTTCACCCCAATGACCGACGGCTATAATGGCTTAGCCGTAGTCGAAGTACTTGAGCAAGTGCAAAGCATTTTAGATGAGCAATAACCATACAAACTATTTTGTCCACGCCACCGCTGTTGTTGACGACGGAGCAGAGATTGGTGAAGGCACCTCCATTTGGCACTTCTCGCATGTCATGCCAAATGCCAAGATTGGCAAAGGATGCAACTTTGGGCAGAACGTTTTCGTCGCCCCGAATGTCATCATCGGGGACAAAGTCAAAGTGCAAAATAACGTGTCACTTTACGAAGGAGTAATTCTCGAAGATTACGTTTTTTGCGGGCCGAGCTGCGTCTTCACTAATGTTCGCACTCCGCGCTGTTTGCACCCGCGAGAAACTAGTGATGATTACACTACAACTTTAGTTAAGCGCGGCGCCAGCATTGGCGCTAATGCAACTATTGTGACGGGAATTACGCTGCACGAACACGCTTTCGTTGCCGCCGGCGCGGTGGTCACTAAAGATGTCCCAGCTTATGCGATGGTCGCCGGGGTCCCGGCGAAAGTAATTGGGTTTATGAGTGAATACGGCGACCGCCTGGAGTTTGATGCTGAGGGCAATGCTACTGATTCGATTGGTGAGCAATATCGTATAATTAACAAAACCACTATCACTAAAGTGCAATGAAAAAAATCCCAGTTTTAGACCTTCGCCCTCAACTTGACTCGATAAAGACAGAGGTGATGGCTGCCATAGAAGGCGTTATCGACTCAACGGCTTTTATTAATGGCCCAGCCACTCGCGCCTTCGAAGAGCAGGCCGCAGCATATCTCGGAGTGAGGCACGCCATCGGAGTAAACTCTGGCACCGACGCTTTAGTAATCGGAATGCGCGCAGCAGGCATTGGTCCTGGCGACGAAGTTATTACTACTCCGTTTTCTTTTTTTGCTACCGCTGAATCAATTAGCAATATAGGCGCTATACCGGTTTTTGTTGATATCGAGGAAGAATCGATGAACATGAATACCTCGCTGATTGAAGCTGCCATCACAGAGAAAACAAAAGCGATTTTACCCGTTCATCTTTTTGGGCGTCCTACCGATATGGCAGCGGTCATGGGCATCGCCGCCAAGCATAATCTAAAAGTTATTGAAGATTGCGCACAATCATTTGGCGCAAGGATAAATGAAAAGCACACTGGCGCAATTGGCGATGTTGGGGCGTTCTCCTTTTTCCCCACTAAGAACCTTGGCGCTTACGGTGACGGTGGCTTGATCACAACGAATTCTGACGAAGTGGCACACATGGCTAAAATGTTGCGCAATCACGGAGGCCTAAATAAATACTGTAACGAGGTGCTGGGCTACAACTCGCGACTCGACAGCGTACAGGCGGCCATTTTAAGCGTTAAGTTGCCGCACATCGATTCTTGGAATAACGGTCGCCGCGAAGTTGCGAAGCGTTACAAAGAATTGCTTTCTGATGTGCCTGGCGTGATTACGCCAGAAGTTGTTGAGGGACATGTGTTCCACCAATACACCATTCGTGTTACTGGTTGTAACCGCAACGAGTTGGTTGCAGCGATGGCCGAGGCAGGTGTCTCTTGCATGATTTATTACCCCACTCCGCAAGACAAACTTCCTGTTTATGAGGGGATGTTCGGTGAGTATCCCGTGAGTAACAAATTGGGCGAGCAGGTCATTAGCTTGCCTATTTGGCCCGAACTCTATGCCGAGACGCAAAGTGTCGTTTGCGACTGCCTGACTGCCTGCTTAAAGCAAACGGCTTGTGCCTAATTCGCATGAACATCTGGATTGTTAATCAATATTCTATGCCGCCGAGCCATCCCGGCATTACGCGGCATTATGAGTTTGCGCGACAATTAATTCAGCGTGGTCACTCGGTAAAGTTGATTTGTCAAGATTACCTGCATTCCTCAAAAAAACGGCCGCTTGATTTATCTGGACAGCCGTATCTGCAGCAAGACATTGATGGTGTCGATTTCGCGTGGATTCATGTTAATGAATACTCTGGCAATGGCGTTGGGCGGGTTGTCAACATGGCTCAGTTCGCGAAACGAGTATTGCGTCACGCTGGAAAATTTTCAGGGGATGCCCCTGATGTTATTATCGGGTCCTCGCCATCTCCGTTCGCTGCCAATGCCGCTCGGAAATTAGCAAAAAAGTACAAGGTGCCTTTTGTGTTAGAGGTTCGGGATTTATGGCCTCAGACATTTATTGATTTAGGGGGAATGAGTAAATGGCACCCCTTTATATTGCTTTTAAAGCATCTGGAAAAAAAACTATATAGCGGTGCAAACGCTATTATTAGCGTTTTGCCAAACTCGATTGAATATATAGCCAATATTCGCGGCAACAGCAGCAACATACACTTCATTCCGAATGGCTGTACGTTAACAGATAGTCCTTGGGAGGAGCCTACTAAAAGCGACTCAGCATTTAAAATATGTTACGCCGGCTCAATGGGCTTGTCCAACTCGCTTGATACCCTAATTGATGCCGCAATAATTATCAGGCAAAGGGGTAACGCCGGCAACATTAGAATTGCCCTTTGCGGGCAAGGAACCCACAAGTCCGAGCTTATTAAAAAATGCCGGTTGGCCGAACTAGGATTTGTTGAATTCATCGACCCTTTGCCTAAGAGCGCCATTCGCTCCTTTTTAGTAACTGCCGATGCCTTTGTTGTGACGATGAAGGAAACTCCTCTTTATCAATACGGTATTAGCTTTAACAAGATATTTGATTACCTTGCTATAGGTCGCCCCATAGTCACTGCAACATGCGCCGCAAAGGATCCAGTTGTAGAATCCGGCGCGGGATTCGCGGTTAAGGCTGAAGACCCAGGCCAGCTTGCAGATGCACTCGAAGATATCGCCAGGCTCCCTATAGAGAAGCGCAAAGAGCTTGGTCGTCGCGGCAGAGACTGGGTGCTTCGCAACAACAGTTTTGTCTCATTAAGCAATCGACTAGAAGAAGTCTTAGAGAGCGCTAATTGCCTTTCGGGTAAATAACCGACTTCACTTTTTCGATGTCAGATTTTTCCAGTATCAGTAAAGATGTGAGTGGAAGTTTAGTTATCTTCATGTACACCCATAGCTTAATAGACAAGTTAATCCCGTAGGCAAACGATGTCGAAGTGGCCGCTCCTGCCAGCCCATAGCGAGGTATTAGGAGAACGTTACCTATCAAATTAATCACGGTTGCCGCCCCTGCTGTATATAAATTCCACTCCGGCTTACCTCTGGCAGCAAAATCACTGGCAATTATTCTAGATGCCGAGACAAAGGCAACACCCGGCAACATTAACAATAGCGGGGTCACCGCGCCCGAGAAATCCTTTCCGAAAATAATAACTACCGCGGGGGATGCGAATAATCCGAGAACTAAGCACATAGCAACGGTGCCCCAAAGAACTGATCTAGTCACTACTGGCGTTAAACTTTTACCGCCCTCTTCTTGAACTGATAATTCTGACAAACGCGGCAGCAATGCCGTGGCTACTGATTGGGAAACAAGCCAGAGTCGTTCACTTATTTTTATGGCAATAATATATACTCCGGAACTTAGTGGCCCAAGGAAAAAATTGACCAAGAAAATATCTGCGCGGTAGTTAATGAATGCTAGTAAATTACTAAAATTCGCCTTGTACCCATAGTTTATTGCCTTTGCAGTGTAGCCTGGATCCCCCCCCGGCGGCTCGCGCCGCACGTAGCCGGAAACCACAAAAATAGTTATCGCCAAACTAACGGTCGCGCTCACGACATAGCAGCCAACTAGTTGCGAAATTGAACTGCTCCCTATTCCCACAAGAATCAAGATTGATATAAAGAAAATGACCGGCTGGGCAAGCAATACGGCATTTAGTTTATTAAACTTTTGTAGCCCATGAAGAATGCTCGCCAAATAACCTTGCAATAAATTAATTGGGAATGCTGCAAAGGCGATTAGGGCAACCCCCTCTGGGACGCCAGGCAAGTACTTTGCCCCAGCAAGCTTTACAGTCGCAATACCTAGTGGAATGCCAATCATGGACACGAAAAAGCATATTTTAAAACTAGTCCGCAGCGCCGTTGCCGCTGATATTTTCTTTGATCCAATAAAATATACGTTTGATGGAGCAATCCCTAAGTTTAGAAGAGCTGCAAAAAGGGCCTGAACCAGTATCGCCATAGCGTAAATGCCACTACCCTCGATGCCATAATGCCTCCCAATTATAGCGAGAGCTACAAGTTGAATTAACCCCGACGCAACCTGCCGAGTTAGGACAAACGATGCGTTTTTGATTAGACTAGCCAAGGGCGTCACCATAAATTGCCTTCAAGGATGTAGCTATTGCTCGGCACCCAAACCGATTGAGGCAATCGTCGCGAATATGCTGTGAGGAAAATTTGTTTTTAGCCACCGCCATATCGTACATTGCTTGCCCCATCATTTCTGGATTCTCGACAGGAACAATTACTCCGTTATTCTGATTAACGATGTCTGTGGAGCCGCCGCAATCAGTAGCAATCACGGGCTTTCCTAGGGCAATAGCCTCAATCAAGACCACACCAAATGTTTCGTAGTTGCTGGACAAAACAAAGGCGTTGCACTCTGACATAAAGCTGGCCACGTTAGCGCGTGCAATCATCCCAACAAACGTAACCACTTCTGAAATGTTTAACTCCCGCGCTAGTAGCTCTAGATTCGCGCGCTCAGCGCCACTGCCCCCAATCCTCAATCGAAGGTTGTTGTTTCTCGAATAAGCCGCGCAAAATGATTTAATCAAAAGTTCTACGTTTTTATTTTTTGTCATCAACGAGACTGTACCAAACGTAAAGTAATTGCTATCAGAAGTATCGCAAAGCTCTTTTTCTAGGAAAATTTTGTTTACCACATTGGGTACGGTTAACCAACTTTTGTCATCTACCTGGAATTTATTGCTCAGGAATTTACCCTGAACTGAACCGACTGATACTAGTTGGCTCGCCTGAGCGATCACCTCTTTAACCATTTCTGACTGAGCTCTGGAAGTTTTGCGCAGGGCATACTGGGAGCTATGCTCAGTAACAACAAAGGGGATGCCCGTTACATATTTGATATGCAGTGCGGCCCAACCGGCATAAAGCATGCAGTGTGCGTGAATCAAATCTGGCCTCCCATGCTGTAACACATAAGCGTCATATAGCCGCTTAACTCGTTTTTTCCAGAGCCAAGCGGTCAGGTTGGGAGAAAAAAAGAACCAGGCGGTAGCGCGACTTCGGCACACATTCACATTACCGTCTTTTTCGTGAGAAATATTGCTTGAGAAAATCGGTAATGCGGGAAAATGCTTAATAGATTTTACTTCACTCACGAGAACGCCCATGTTAATGCCTTCATCGCTCAAACACTGTATCTGCTCCCTGAAAAAGCTTCCTCCCGAATCCGCACTGTCGGATGGATACCATGAGGGTATTGCCAGCACATGGGGCGCACTAAATTTTTTCATACCCGGCATTAACAAGTTCTCTGTTTAGCATCGTTCGCAATTTGTTTTTTTGCCCTTCGCCCATCTCTCTTCTTCCCTTACCAATGCTGTCCGGGCTCGGCGGCGACAACACATTCGCATGGTGTTCGTGCATCTCTACATCTCCCAAATTAAGGCATTCTGCTTGACGTTCGGGAATGTTAAAATGTTCGAGCAGCCTATTTACTTCTGATTCTGGATCACGCATCAAATCTTCGTATTTAACTTCAGCATAGTGTTGGCTCGCAAGACTGCTCTTGAATGACAACCAGGCCCTGCGGCTTGAAAGCCACCGTTGCCCTGCTTGCAATACGTCTGGATAAATTTTTGCAACCAAATATGAGTGCACAACATCTACGCCATCACGCTCAATATAAAGAAAGCGGGCTTGCGGGAAGATACTTTTCATTAAGCCGAGAGACAATGTGTTTAGCGGTGTCTTATCTCCTAGCCATGAGACGCGGCCTACATGCTCCTTTGCTAACCATTTGTACAGACCCGCGATTAAATCACCAAGCGTTTGGCGTTCGGGCGGGTATTGCTCAGCGAGCCTCGCAAATTCAGTCAAAGAGGTTACACCGAATGTGTGAAACTCTGGGTGATATTCAAATTTGGATAATATCAATTTGACGCGATCGTTCCAGGAGCACCCTATCATATTTAGGCTAGAGCGAACGCTCTGTCCCAAAACATAGCTTTCTGGAGGGATGTAAATATCTCCGCTAGACATTAATAGCCTCCTCAATATTGTGTTGCCTGACCGGCCAGATCCCACGATAAAAAGAAACTTCGCGTTGCCCTTCGCGCTAATTTTTCTAGTCGAGACTAAGGAAATGATTAGCTTTGCTCCCAACAAGGCCTTGCACGCTAGATACTGGAACCTAGGGTTATGCGAAAACAATCGTTGCCATTTGCTATTTAATGTCATTCTCTAACTCCCTAATCAATTTAGCTGGAGAGCCGCCATATAAGCAAAGCGGTTTTACGTCGCTAGTAACAACAGATCCAGCGGCAATGACGGCTCCGCGTCCCACCGTCACACCCGGAAGAATAATCACCCCGGCGCAAATCCATACTTCATCTTCAACCACAATGGGCTTTGTGAATGTACCCCTCCCAACACCTGCCTCATATAAAAGACCATGGCTGACTGTTTCGAAAGAACACCTTGGGCCTATCGCAACATCATCACCAATAGTAATTGACGAAGATGGCGCGGCAAACCTGACCTCCGAGTTGATGAAGGTTCTCGAGCCAATGGTGATGTTGGGGCAGCCGCCTATAGGCTTCACCATGACTGGAGCCCATATTTTTGATCTTGATTTAATCTTCATGCCGGCAAGGCGCAGCAGTAAATAGCGATATCGGTCAAATGCTTTTAATCTTGGAAGGTGATTAGCCAAGAAGAGGAAGACAGACTCAAGGAGTCCATGAAATGGGTTGCGCAGCTTCATTCTGGGCAGAGTCGCTCGCCTACTATTTGCATCGATTGTAATTGTTTTAACATCTCAAATTTGCCTTGAGGCTATTATATGGAATTTGTCATCAAAAAAAGAGCCTGCTAATCATTTACCAGTAGTTTCTCAATCTTGCTCATTTGCCGAGAGTACAGAGCATGATGCTTAATCAGATGAACGTTATGTGTTGCCATCATGGGGCCTGCCTCCAGTCCAGAATTCAGCTTGTGCGCGAAGTCGTGGTCACCACTAAACAAATACCCATTGAGCCCATCTACTAACCAGCTTCTGTTGGCCGCTATATTAGAGACGACAGGGATGCAGCCTGCGCCCATGGCCTCCAAAAGAGATAGTGATGCCCCGTCCGACTTTGTAGCGCTTACATAAACTTTAGACCTGGCCACCAGCTGCAGCATTTCATTGTGGCGAATGTCTTTATAAAAAGTGACGTCTGGCCAATTACCTGTTAGCCGATTGTAATCTACGTCTTTAATATTTGATAACACAAAAACCGCCTTTAATGAAGCATCCTTCACTGTGTTTGAAATTTTCTCCAACAGAAACTCGATACGTGAATTTTCAACATAAGAGCGATTTGAAATGATATCGATGTCCTTTAATTTTACGGGGGAGAGGACTTCTACGCCATACTGTCCGGTATGCACTTTGCTTTGCGGGACACCCATCTCAATTATTTTGTCATGAATTTGATCAGAAACAGCAAAAATATTGTCACAGCGATGAAGGGTAAATTTATTTATCCTCTGAGTGAGAATAGGGAGTGGCGGACATAAGACATCTGTGCCGTGACACACGACACTAACCTTTGCACTAATCCCCGAAATAGCTTTTGCGACAACAGCCATGAATCCTAAACTATAAGAAAAATGTGCGTTGAAAAAATCAGGGCGCTCCTTTTTCAATATTTTTGACAACTTGAATATAGAGAATAAATAAAATACGTTCACTCCTGCTATCTTCATAGATCTCCCCCCGAG
>Ga0257121_1001220_pt1 | contig 20012 bp, 15 predicted proteins | sample SI106_100metaG_FD_190180 | JGI IMG/M metagenome (GOLD analysis project Ga0257121, IMG submission 190180) | Marine microbial communities from Saanich Inlet, British Columbia, Canada - SI106_100 | ecosystem: Environmental > Aquatic > Marine > Inlet | place: Canada: British Columbia | collected... | reverse complement strand
GTAGTCCGGATCGGAGTCTGCAACTCGACTCCGTGAAGTCGGAATCGCTAGTAATCGCGAATCAGCATGTCGCGGTGAATACGTTCCCGGGCCTTGTACACACCGCCCGTCACATCATGGGAGTGGGTTGCACCAGAAGTAGCTAGTTTAACCTTCGGGAGAACGGTTACCACGGTGTGATTCATGACTGGGATGAAGTCGTAACAAGGTAGCCGTAGGGGAACCTGCGGCTGGATCACCTCCTTAACCTAAAGCATCTACTGCAAGCACTCACAACCTATTGTTTGATTCCACGTCATTAGCGACTCGTTAGTTGCTGTTGGCGCCTGTGCATAGACATCAGAAGTCAGAAGACCCTGAGATTGAGATTAAGTAGTACTCAAGTTGTTCTCAACAGTCTTCTGACTTCTGGCGCTCTAGCCAGAATCGTTTCTTCGGAAACAAGTCTGTTGGCAGTCCCAACAGATGTTCTTTAAAAAAGTGTATAAGTGATAAAGCAAATTTCCTGCGGAAATTTGCCCCGAGCGAAGTCGAGGGGCCTCTACCAAGAGAAACCACGATCCGTTCGAAGGCAATAACCAAGGGGAATTTAGTAAAGTCTGTAATCAGAAGATGTTGTGATGACATCAGCTGTTTACAAAATTTGACATCCGCAAATGAGTCAGCGAACGCAAGTTCAATGACCAGGACAAGACCTTTTGCCAGGTCGAGTCTTGTTAAGAGATGTTCTTTAATATCAGTAGTGTTAATTCAAACGCGCACTGGTGGTATGGCTCTTTAACACACTGCTTCGCAGTGTCGCTCTGGGCAGAGGGAACTGATCTTCATTTGTTTTTTTAAATTCAAGATCACATTGAAGACAAGAAACTTCGGTTTCCGGTCAGAAAAGTGGTCGAGAGTTCGTATATTTCAAGCGTATTATCCGGTGATAAACCAATAGCTTTGAGCAGCCTCTGCTTCACAAAAGGTGAGAGGCATTTAGTTTCCTGAATAACACTCCGTTATCCAGGTCGTTCAAGTTATATGGTCAAGCGAATAAGCGTATATGGTGGATGCCTAGGCAGTTAGAGGCGATGAAGGACGTTGTAGTCTGCGATAAGCTCGGGCGAGCTGACAAACAAGCATTTGTAACCCGAGATTTCCGAATGGGGAAACCCGGCCCTTTGGGTCATCTTGCACTGAATACATAGGTGCATGAAGCGAACCCGGTGAACTGAACCATCTAAGTAACCGGAGGAAAAGAAATCAACCGAGATTCCCTTAGTAGCGGCGAGCGAAAGGGGAACAGCCAGCAATCTTTATGTTTTATGTTAGGGGAACGGTCTGGAAAGTCCGGCGATAGAAGGTGATAGCCCTGTACCCGAAAACATTTAACAAGAACTAAGTTTGCAACAAGTAGGTCGGAGCACGAGAAACTCTGACTGAACATGGGGGGACCATCCTCCAAGGCTAAATACTCCTAACTGACCGATAGTGAACTAGTACCGTGAGGGAAAGGCGAAAAGAACCCCGGAGAGGGGAGTGAAATAGATCCTGAAACCGTATACGTACAAGCAGTAGGAGCAGACTTGTTCTGTGACTGCGTACCTTTTGTATAATGGGTCAGCGACTTAAGTTCAGTAGCAAGCTTAACCGTTTAGGGGAGGCGTAGGGAAACCGAGTCTTAATAGGGCGATTTAGTTGCTGGGCTTAGACCCGAAACCAGGCGATCTATCCATGGCCAGTGTGAAGGTTGAGTAACATCAACTGGAGGCGCGAACCCACCTATGTTGAAAAATGGGGGGATGAGCTGTGGATCGGAGTGAAAGGCTAATCAAGCCTGGAGATAGCTGGTTCTCCGCGAAATCTATTTAGGTAGAGCGTCATGTATCACCATAGGGGGTAGAGCACTGTCTCGGCTAGGGGCCCATCCCGGGTTACCAACCCGATGCAAACTCCGAATACCTATGAGTGCAATCATGGCAGACACACGGCGGGTGCTAACGTCCGTCGTGGAGAGGGAAACAACCCAGACCGCCAGCTAAGGTCCCCAAATCACAGTTAAGTGGGAAACGATGTGGGAAGGCACAGACAGCTAGGAGGTTGGCTTAGAAGCAGCCATCCTTTAAAGAAAGCGTAATAGCTCACTAGTCGAGTCGGCCTGCGCGGAAGATTTAACGGGGCTTAAACTGTGTACCGAAGCTGCGGGTGCTCCTTTTCTTCGGAAAGGGGGCGCGGTAGCGGAGCGTTCTGTAAGCCGTTGAAGGTGTGCTGTAAGGCATGCTGGAGGTATCAGAAGTGCGAATGCTGACATGAGTAACGATAAGGGGGGTGAAAAACCCCCCCGCCGGAAGACCAAGGTTTCCTGCGCAACGCTAATCGGCGCAGGGTTAGTCGACCCCTAAGGCGAGGGCGAAAGCCGTAGTCGATGGGAAGCTGGTTAATATTCCAGCACTTGTAATTATTGCGATGGAGGGACGGAGAAGGCTAGGCTAGCGCGGCGATGGTTGTCCGCGTGAGAAGGTGTAGGCTGAGATCTTAGGTAAATCCGGGATCTCTTAAGGCTGAGGCCGAGGACGAACCGAGTCTTTGTACTCGGGAAGTAGTTAATGCCATGCTTCCAGGAAAAGCTTCTAAGCTTCAGATAATTACGAATCGTACCCCAAACCGACACAGGTGGTCAGGTAGAGAATACCAAGGCGCTTGAGAGAACTCGGGTGAAGGAACTAGGCAAAATGGTACCGTAACTTCGGGAGAAGGTACGCCGCTTTCGGTGATGGGACTTGCTCCCTAAGCTGAGGGCGGTCGAAGATACCAGGTGGCTGCGACTGTTTACTAAAAACACAGCACTCTGCAAACTCGTAAGAGGACGTATAGGGTGTGACGCCTGCCCGGTGCTTGAAGGTTAATTGATGGGGTTATCTTCGGAGAAGCTCTTGATCGAAGCCCAAGTAAACGGCGGCCGTAACTATAACGGTCCTAAGGTAGCGAAATTCCTTGTCGGGTAAGTTCCGACCTGCACGAATGGCGTAACGATGGCCACACTGTCTCCACCCGAGACTCAGTGAAATTGAATTTGCGGTTAAGATGCCGTATACCCGCGGCTAGACGGAAAGACCCCGTGCACCTTTACTACAGCTTTGCACTGGACTTTGATTTTACCTGTGTAGGATAGGTGGGAGACTTTGAAGCGCTGTCGCTAGATAGCGTGGAGTCGACCTTGAAATACCACCCTGGTAACGTTGAGGTTCTAACTTCGGTCCCTTATCGGGATTAAGGACAGTGTATGGTGGGTAGTTTGACTGGGGCGGTCTCCTCCCAAAGAGTAACGGAGGAGCGCGAAGGTACCCTCAGCATGGTCGGAAATCATGCAACGAGTGCAATAGCAGAAGGGTGCTTGACTGCGAGACAGACACGTCGAGCAGGTACGAAAGTAGGTTATAGTGATCCGGTGGTTCTGTATGGAAGGGCCATCGCTCAACGGATAAAAGGTACGCCGGGGATAACAGGCTGATACCGCCCAAGAGTTCACATCGACGGCGGTGTTTGGCACCTCGATGTCGGCTCATCACATCCTGGGGCTGAAGCCAGTCCCAAGGGTATGGCTGTTCGCCATTTAAAGTGGTACGCGAGCTGGGTTTAGAACGTCGTGAGACAGTTCGGTCCCTATCTGCCGTGGGCGTTTGAGAATTGAGAGGAGCTGCTCCTAGTACGAGAGGACCGGAGTGGACGAACCTCTGGTGTTCCGGTTGTCACGCCAGTGGCATTGCCGGGTAGCTACGTTCGGAAAGGATAACCGCTGAAAGCATCTAAGCGGGAAGCCCCCCTCAAGATTAATTCTCACTGGGACTTTAAGTCCCCTAAAGAGCCGTTGAAGACTACAACGTTGATAGGCTAGGTGTGTAAGCGCTGTGAGGCGTTGAGCTAACTAGTACTAATTGCTCGTGAGGCTTGATCATATAATTTGAGCGATTGTGGTGTAACCACATGATCCTCCACCGTCATTTCGATGAAAGCACTCCCACTCCCGTCATTTCGACTGGAGCGTGAATCGCGGAACGGAGAAATCTCGGTTTGGAGAAACTCAAGCTATATAGGATAAGACCTTGAAATAGAACGATTGTTAGAAATACAAAAGATGTCAGACGTAAAAAGACTTGTCACTTATATTACTTTTTAAGATTTAGTCACCCAGGATCTAATCCTGGTGTTGGCAACACGGACGAGGCTTATCGTACAAAACGATGACGCCACACCGGCTTGCCTGATGACCTTAGCGAGTAGGTACCACCTGATCCCATATCGAACTCAGAAGTGAAACTGCTTAGCGCCGATGGTAGTGTGGGAGTTCCCATGCGAGAGTAGGACATTGTCAGGCATTAATTGAGAAACCCCAGTTTGCGAAAGCGACTGGGGTTTTTTTATGATTTTTTGTTGTTGTTCTCCTACACTGACCCAAGAGCTTTGCCATTTTTTTAGGCTCACACTAACTGCTTAAATACATTCTGATCGGAAACGATCAGATCAATTCATCTAAGGAGTTAAAGTTATGAATAAATCGAACACGATTCGAGAGTTGTCTGAAGCGGAAATGCAAAGTGTCAGGGGTGGCTTTGTGCCGTTAGTGGCAGCAGCTGCTTCATTTGCAACGCATCATGCAGTCAGGACTATTGGGCAATACTACCTGTCGAGAGGCCTTACTTCTTATGCAGTTTATGGCGTGGCCTCTGCCTTTTCTGACAAATAGTCATTTGAGACCAGTCTTTAAAAAGGTTCGAAAGTGTCCATATTGTGACCATGGCCAACTCACTGTTAGTGAACTGGCCCATGGTACGAACTGCACAAGCTGCCATCGGTTTGTAGAAATGGATTTTCGATTTAGTGCTGGAATTCCAACTGTCCTGGGGTTCTGTGTATTTCTTTGCCTTGTGTATGGTGCGAAGGAGTTGGGGCTCCTCCTGACGATTATATTGGTTGTGTTCACCTCAGGTTACAAATCGCTGTTCACTGGTTATTTACCGCTCCGCCACTATGGCGGCTCCTAGGCTTCTCACCAGTTTACCGACGCTGCCGAGCCGTACTCTCAATCACCATCACCATCTGTTTGATCGTGGCGGGAAACTTAAGTTTCCACTCACCTTCCTCTTTCACCAAAGTGTACACCAGGATATCTGTTCCCAGGTGGTCACCCTGGGACATTTTGAGTCTAACGACGATATGTACCATGTCGTCATTCTCCTGGATCTTGCCGATGATCTTCCTGTCTGTGACCTTAAGGTGTTGTGAACGCGCCGCTTTCAGGATTTCATTGGCAAGGGTGTTCAGGTAAAACTCAGCCGGTGTTTTGGCCACCCGACTCATGGAGACCTTCTGTCCGAAAACGCGGCGTTGCAAACCATATTCACCAAAATTCGCCTGGTACTGAATGGACTCATCTATAGTCTTCTTCAGGCTGTCCATACTGCCGGAATCCATTAGGGTAGCGATGCCTTCCGGTTCCTGTCCTGTCAGGATAGAGAGATACTTTTCCAGGGTTTCCTCAGGGGTGCTCGAGGCAATCGCGGTCGAATTCAGTAGTACAGTACAAACGAGAGCAATCAGATAGTGCATTAGGGATTCCTTAAGCTGGCCAAATTAAAGCTAGTTTACCTGCTATTGACTACCATTGGGTGGGATGAGTGGTAATGTCTGACGCTCACCGTTGGGCGCTTACAGAATGAAAGAATTGATGAACGTCAGGGATCAGAATTCCTTAGGCATTGTGGCCCAGGCGGAAATGCACCATGCCTTGTTGCTTGGATTACAGCTCATGATCTCGTCTAATCGAGACCGAAGTGACGTTTATGATTGGATGTTCCGTCTGTTCCGCAGGCAACACAAAGACAAATTCCTGTCGAGCTTTGGTAAGTTGGGTTTAGAGGGTTTGCCGGATGCAGTTGCCTGCGCCCAATACCATGTAATGGCCAATAGCATTGGTGGTGTCCCTGTTGAGTACCTTGCAGAAAGTGACACAAAGGCCTGGGTCAGATTCCGCTATCCACGCTGGATGTATCTTGGCGCAACTATCTGCGGCATTCCTATTGAGGTCAGCCGTGGCTTCCTTAACGGCTGGTATGCTGAAAACGGTGTTTCGCTGAACAATCCCAGGTTAGGTTTTGTATGCGTCTCGGAAGACATGACAGGCGAGTTCGGGCTCTGCGGATATTTTAAGGAGTTTGATCATGACCTTACGGATAGTGAACGATTGCAGTTTGCCAATGAACGACCACCCCGGTTCAATCAGGAAGATCAGCCCAAGCTACCCGCCGAGGGCTGGAGTGAAGAAAGACTTGAGAAAGCGAACCGAAACTATGCAATGGAATTTGTCCGAAACGGACTGATAGAACTTCATGGGGTTATTGGTGGCAGCGAAACAAAAGCGCTGGGCGGTAGGGCAGCAAGGCTGATCGGGCTGCAGTACTGCTCCCAGACGCGAACGCTTATCGGGACAGAGGACGGAGACCTTGCTTCGGCGGGAAGCTATCTCTCCAGGATGTTTGCCGGGCTTGGCGACGAATCGGTAGTGAAATTGAGCGGTAGTACGTTGCAGATTATTCACACTGGTTTACGTATTACTCAAGGTCTGGAACCGGCAGATCGAGAGACTGTGCTAACGGTATGGAAAGAGCTCTGGTTGGGTGCTCTCGCATCTTTCCAGCACATGAAACACGCAGAGGTTGAAATCAACGCAGACTCGATTGTGTGGACGATCACGGATGTTGCTTAGTTGTAGCTCACGAGAATGGCAAAGGCAGTGAGCCAGGCAAACCGACCGAATTGGCCCATCGAATCAGAAAAGAGTCGCTACAAACCGGCTGACTCGATATGGTTCACCCATGCTAGCTCTGAATCGGGAACAAATTACCGCAGCCTTTGATGAAGGTGAAGTTCTGCATGTCCCTGATCTTGAAAATGTTCAGTGGCGGTCACTCGATTATTTTGGCTGGGTGCACCCTTCAGGGCATGTCGGTTTCGTCGTTTTACAGTCACCCAACGATGGACGAAGTCGTGGTATCAGGATGAGTCGAGCGAAACGGGCTACGAAAAACCGGCGGATGGAGATGTGTTCCTGGTGCCATCATGTCCACAGAGCAAATGGGACCGCGATGTTTACTGTGCCGGTAAGAGGCAGTGAAGGACGGCACACATTGGGCAATCTCGTTTGCAAGGATCTGGATTGCAGCCTGAGGATAAGAAACCTGGTACAGCCAGATAGTTTTATGCGCGAGACGTTATACCAGCCTGCCAAGATCTGGCGCATGCAGACGACGATGCATAAGTGGCTCGGACGAGCCAACCAACTCTAGCGGTCAACCACGGTTAAAACACTGCACGGTTGTTTGCCTGTGCTTTTTTAAACGGCGGTCAGGTTTCTCACAAGGTCGCCTTGTTCTATACAGTTAAGGATTTCTGTCGTCCGCTCAACCCCCTCTGCCTTGCCGAACAGGTATCCCTGAATAGACTCACATCCCAGGTTCTTGAGGTATTCCAGTTGGGGATCAGTCTCAACGCCTTCGGCGATCAGGTTCAATTTCAATCCCTTCGCCATCGCCACGATGGCATCGACGATTGAAGTCGCTTCTTCACTTTCGTTAATTGAACTCACAAAACTCTTGTCGATCTTCAGCGTGTTGATAGGGAATTGTTGCAGGTAGCTGAGCGATGAGTAGCCGGTCCCGAAGTCATCAATGGCGACCTTTATATCGTGGGTCGCCAGTTCACGTAATTTTCGGATAGCGCTCGACATGTCGTTCATGATGACGTTTTCTGTTATCTCGACTTCAAGTACGCTGCCAGGCAGGTCGTGTTTATGCAGAGCAGACAGTACGTCTTCAATAAAAGTATCGTGCTCAACCTGCACGCCTGAAAAGTTGATAGAGACTCGAACGTTCTTCATGCCTTCTTGCCGCCATTTTTGCACATCGCCGCAGGCGCGATCCAGGACATACCTCCCCAATTCTAGTATGAGGCCTGTTTCTTCCGCGATGGGGATAAAGTCACCGGGGTAAATCAGTCCGTCGGTGGGGTGTTCCCAGCGGATCAAAGCCTCAAAGCCAACAAGTTTTTCGGTGATGGCATTCACCTGTGGCTGGTAGCATACCTTGATGTCGTCAGTGGTCAGGGCCTTGCGAAGCTCCCTTTCGGTATTTAGCCGGGCATTAGACGCTTCGTTCATTGAAGGGTGGAAGAACTCATAACCATTTTTGCCGCGCCCCTTGACGCTGTACATCGCAAGGTCAGCTGATGCGATTAACGCTTCGATGGTGTCCCCGGAGTCAGGATAAAGCGCAATACCGATGCTCAATGTAACGTACAGTTCGTGCTCTTCGATTCGTAGTGGTTCCTTGAACGCTTCCAGGATTTTCTGCGCAATGATCTCTGCGTCTTCTTCCTGGTTTACGTTTGGCAGAATAAGCGCAAACTCATCGCCGCCAAACCTTGCTAGCGTGTCACCCTTGCGAATGCAGCTTTCCAACCTGTGTGAGACAGATTGCAGCAGTCGATCGCCCATAGCGTGTCCAAGAGTATCGTTAACCCATTTGAACCTGTCCAGATCAAGGAACATGACGGCCAGCCTTTGGCCATTTCGAAGTGCCTGGGTCATTGCCAGGCTGAGTCGATCTTCCATCAACACCCGGTTGGGTAACTTGGTCAGTGTGTCGTGGTAGGCGTGGTGATTGATCACCTCCTGGGCCTGCTTTTTTTCTGTGACATCCCGCGCAACGCCGTAGACGCCGCCGCTGATACCGGCACCACCCAGGCCAATCGACATTGATGTTGTATCAAAGTAGCGATGCTCGGAACCGTCTTTACAGGTGAGCTTTAGTTCAACTTTATGAGACTTCCTGTGCCCCTTGCGCCGTTCCCCGAACACATATTTAGCGAGTTCCTTGTTTGGGCTGGAGACCAGCTTTGAATAGTGCTGGCCTATCAGTTCGTTTTTTTCGAACCCCAGTGTCTGGTAGACGGTTTCATTCAGGAAAGTAAAATTTCCATCCTTGTCCAGGATAAACACAATGTCGGGTGAATTGTCGACGATGAATCGATGTAAGTGTTCGCTTTTTTCGAGTTTTTTCTGGATGTTTTCGTTGGCGATTTCCAGTTGTTTCGTGCTGGTGGCGTTCTTCACGGTTGCCAGAAGTTCGTCCGGCACATATGGTTTTTTAAGGAAGTCGTAAGCACCTTTCTTTAATGCATTGCGCGTAGATTCAAAATCAGTGTTGCCACTGATGACAATGATCTTAACGTCGATCTTCGAGTTCGCGACATGATCAATCACCTCGTACCCAGAGCCATTGGGCATATTCAGGTCAAGCAGAACTGAGTCATAAGATTGCTGCTCCAGCATTTTTATGGCATCAAAACCGCAGCTTGCGGTGCTGACCTCATAGCCAGATAAAGTCATGAGTTCTTTTAGACTATCAAGTTGTCCCGGTTCGTCATCGACGATCAGGACCGTGTATAGAGGTTGTATTTCTTTCAAAGCACTCATTAAAAGTTACCTGTGTTGAAGCTGCGGAATGGTGATTCGGAACTCAGTTCCATGTTGGTCGGACCGATAAGTGACAAAGCCGTTTGCGGCTTCCGTTAGTTGCCTGACTACTGCAAGTCCCTCTCCACTGTGGGCACCAGATTTTGTTGAGACTCCCTTGTTGAAAACGTTACCGATGTCATCTGCGATACCCTGGCCAGTGTCTCGAACGGCAAGCTCTACAAAGGTATTGTTTCCATGCATGAGTTTTCCGGCAGTACAAAGAGAGATGGTATCCCCGCCTGAGCTGGATTCAGTAGCGTTCTTGATCAGGTTAGTCAGGATCTGTTTAAGATTGTTGCTATGAATCTGCACAATTGGGTTTGATTCATCCAGCCGGTATTCGAATTTAATGTCATGACCCCGGTCGAATAGTGCACCTATTTGCCTGGTGACTTCATTCACTTCACACTCCCCGGGCCGATTCGCCGACTCGAGTTTGAAATCATTAAAACTACCAACGATCTCTGCTGTCCGGAAGAGTTCGCTACTGATAGATTCAAGGGTTTCCTGTGCCTCATGTTCCGGGCCAAGCTTCAGGGATAATACTTTTAGATAGTTTTGTACGGTGGAAATCGGATTGTTAGCTTCGTGAATAATTTCGCGTACGCGACTATCCAGTGCCTCAGCGTCAATCCCCTTATCGAGCTTGGCAGTAAACAGATACCTGCAGATTCTTCCGAACTGTTCTATGAGGTTTGGGCTGGACGATGCTCTGGCAAGTGTTGCTGGGCTCAGCGCTAGCAGGGTCACGGCAACACATATGGATGCGTCGTTCTCGCTGATGAATATTGGAATGGCCAGGCCATTTTTGGATCCCATCGAGACGAGAATTTTTTCATCTGCAACGGTCAAAAATTCACGGGTTGATACGGGCTCAGTGCTTGTTGCAGCCTGGTTAATCATTGATTGCGGTGAGCTCAGCTGATGCAGTTGGTTGGACCAGCCAGTCGAGTTCTCCGTGAAGGTGGTTACCGCTCTTGAGCCAAAGAGCCCCGAAGCCAGGGCTTGGATCGCGCAATCCCGAGACGTCTGGCGCGCCAGGGCAACGCTGCTGTCGATGAGATTGGCAATGTTTAACGCAAGCTCAAATCGTGAGCTGATATCGGTAATCGGTGCTGCAGATTCTGGAAGCGGGAGGTCCGACAGGAGTGAATCAATTTTTGCAGTCGATATAAACAACAGCGAAGCACATTCATCAATGTCGATCTCAGTCTCAACGCTGCAATGGCTGGCGACCGCAACCAGTCGCGTCAGCAGGGGTGAACCGTGCAGTGTTGATAATTCCCGATCGTAAAATGTCAGGGCGTCGGTTATATCAGGGTCGGGGATAGCAATGTCGTGGCCAATTAGTCGACATGTGAGTGCGGTCTGCTGTGCGAGAGCAGGATCAATAAGATGCCCTAAGGAAAGACCGATCTGGGAGGTTCGCTGGTGTTGTCCGTTCAGCGAGTCGATTCCCTTCAGGTTAACCTGGTTAGCCAGTGTGAGCGCGCCCCGCCTTAGATCCTCCAGCGTGAACGCCTCATGCCACTTGATCAGCTGGGCCGGAGGTCTGGCAGCCAGAAAGGGCAGCAGTGTTACGGCGTGAGATTCGAGAGTATCGACCCAAATCGAACAATCTGTATTATCTGACTCATACAGCTTGAGTAAATTTAAGAGCGTCTGAGGCCCGGTGGGAGGAGTGTTTCCCACTTCAATGCTGTTTCTTAGGGTGGCATCGGCGGCCGGCATTCGGCAATATTAGATTGATAATCTTATTTAAACAATAACTTATAACATTTTATTAAGAGTTTTTGTTGGAAGTGCCCGTAAGTCAACGATACTCTCCAGTCGAGATAGGCGTCAATCAGCTCAATCATGCGTTTTCGGTCAAAACTGGGCTCATGTCCGCCATGAACGGCCTCGACCGGTAGTTCGCGAAGGCGCTTCATGGTGTTGATGTAGTCCGGGATGTTCGATCCTGGTAGCTGATCCAGAAGTTGGCCATCGTAGAGAGCGTCGCCAGAGAACAGTGTGCTGCCCGATGGATCCCATAGACCAATGCTGCCGGGTGAATGGCCCGGCAGGTGGTATACCGTGAGTGCTTTATTGCCAAGGTCGATAACATCTCCTTCATCAAACTCGTGCAAACAGCCGACATGGTCGTAGTGGATATGAGTGGCCAGTGCCATCACGGGTTTATCGATCATGTCTGCAATGGCGTTCTTCAGCGAACTGACACCTAGCCCGGTATCGACCAGTAGATCCTTATCACGGCCGCGAAGGTGCCAGATATTGCACCTCAGGAACGGATGCACATGCGGTTCATAAATAAGTGTCAGCTCGTTAGTGAGTTTTCTGGTGTCATACCAATGGCCGGCGACTCGCATCATGGCGTTTACCTGTCATGGCTAGGGGCCTTAGTTTATGCTTCCTTGTTTTGGTTAGGTGATGAAAAATGCTCGGATACGATTTTCACGATCTGGTCGGTAATGTAGGTGTATTGTGTATTCTTGTAACTTATCTGCTTCTGCAAATTGAACGAATCGAACCGACAAGCCTGATTTTTTCCGGGCTCAATGCGCTTGGTGCAGGAATGGTTCTGTTCTCACTGATGGAAGAATTTAACCTGAGTGCTTTCATTATCGAGTCCGCGTGGTTGACGATCTCAGTCTTTGGCATTGCGAGACAATTCTTCAAAGCCGACGTCGTCTGATTAATGTCGTGGCTCTTCTCCCGAATCGATGGTGTTATTCGCCCGGCAGGCCATGTGTTCTATGGCTGGTATATCGTCAGCGCGGCTGGTGGTTTGCAGCTTCTTTCCGGGCTGTTGTGGATGCACTCCTATGGCGCCTATGTTGTCCTGCTGCAGGATGAGTTCGGTTGGAGTAAAGCGCTCGTGGCCGGTGCGTTTGCGCTGACGCGAATCGAAAGCGGGATCCTTGGGCCTCTGCAGGGTTGGCTAACTGATAAGTATGGCCCCCGGATTGTGCTGGGTGTGGGTGTTGTGATCTTCGGTATTGGATTCATGGCGTTCAGCCAGATCACGACGCTTCTTGAGTTCTACCTGACTTTCGCGCTGATTGCGGTTGGCTCCAGCCTTGGCGGGTTCGCCACGGTGATGGTGTCTATCGTGAACTGGTTCAGCCGCCATAGAGCGAAGGCAGTTGCCCTGTCCCAAATGGGTTACTCGCTTGGTGGGCTCGCAGTCCCTGTTGTTATTATTTGTCTTGAAGCATTCGGCTGGAGGACAACAGCCTTCTATTCCGGAGTCATGGTTATCGTGGTTGGGTTTCCGCTGGTCTTCCTGGTGCGCCATCGTCCGCAGGACTATGGGGAGCTGGTCGATGGTGGTAGCCAGTTAAACAGCGACGGAACGCCAATGGTGTTTACGAGTGGTCGCGATTTCACGACCCGACAGGCGGTGCATACTGCTTCTTTCTGGCTGATCTCCATGGGGCACGCCTGCGCGTTGTTAACTGTGTCATCGATCATGGTCCACCTGGTTTCGCACCTAAGCGAAGGTCTCGATTATTCCCTGAGTCAGGCGGGCCTTGTGGTTGCGGCGCTGACCGGCTTCCAGATGCTGGGGCAGATAGGTGGTGGTTTCATCGGGGACAGATTTAACAAACAGTTGATCTGTGTCGTCTGCATGGTGTTCCACACCGCGGCACTGTTCCTGCTCGCAAATGCTACAGAGCTCTGGATGGTCATACTGTTCACTGCGATGCACGGACTTGCCTGGGGAATTCGGGGCCCATTGATGGTCGCGCTGCGAGCGGACTATTTTGGCCCGTCATCTTTTGGCACGATCATGGGGTTCTCTTCCCTGATCGTGATGTTGGGCATGTCTATTGGGCCGATCTATGCCGGATATATGGCGGATACTCACGGCGATTATGTGACCGGGTTTAGCGTGCTGGGTATTGGCGCGCTCCTTGGGTCGCTATGTTTTGCGTTTGCCCGGGTCCCGGTTCATCCTGATGATGCTAAGCTGGTCGGTGAGAAGTGACGGCTTGTGTTAGGTAATGGTGTTAATGAAATGGGACTAACCAGAAGTGGCTACCTGAAGGCGATGGGTATTGATGTCTGGACATCGCGGTCAGCTGTTGCGCCCCAGGTGGATGCTGCAGTGGAAGCTTCGATCGAGCCCGCGAACAGCCCGACGGAAGTGTTCAGGCAGGCGCCGGCTAAGAAAGTTGAGACTGATGCGGCGGTTCAAACCGGGGATGCTGCAACCGGCAAACAAATCCCTGAATTCATGTTGGCATTGTTTCACTATGAAACGATTGGTATTTGCCTTTCGCTGCGTGCTGAAAGCGAACTTCCCAGGAGGTTTTGCGACGATGTGGCGCGCGCCATGGGTGGCAATATCGAATCCGTGCGTTACCAGTTACTCAAATGGCCAATGCTAAGCACATCGGGTATTGATCAATCCATTAACGCGGCGAGAGAGGTCGTTACCCAGAAATTCCGGCAAATGCCTGCCAGGGTATTGGTGTTTGGGGACGACGTTGGCGAGTACTACAATCCGCTGCGCGACGTACCGCCCCTGTCGGTGGGAGCAGTTGGTGTCCAGACATTCCTTACGGTGCCGTCCCTGAAAGGCCTTCTTGGGTCGGGTTCAGCCAAGCGCGAACTGATGCTGGCAATGCATCGTTGGCGCAGCAGCGAGATGCCTTGATGTCCAGCGAGGTCCGTCGCATGCAGCTGACCGATCTGCCTGATGTACTTCGAAACGAGCGCCGGGGTTATACGCATCCCTGGACTGAGGGGATTTTCAGGGACTGCCTCCGCAACGGCCAGGAATGCTGGTTGTTGATGTGTAGCGACCAGAACGTCGGTCATGGCATTCTGTCGGTTGCGGCTGGCGAGTCTCACCTGCTGAATGTTTGCGTGCATCCTGATTTCCAGGGTCATGGTTTTGGGCGCATCCTGGTCGAGCACTTGCTGGAGCGGGCCCGGACGGGAGAGGCCTCGACCATATTTCTTGAGGTGAGACCTTCGAATGTGGCGGCCTGTGAGCTGTACGATAAGCTCGGCTTTAACGAGGTCGGGATCCGGGAAAACTACTACCCGTCTAACGTTGGACGGGAAGACGCACTGGTTCTGGCGAAAGAGCTGTTCTGAAGCCCGCCTGTACCTGCACGGTTTGCGTCTATATAATGCCGCGGCTTTCGCAATGACTCCGATAGATTCCCATGATTGAGCAAGAGGTCGACAAACGACGTACCTTTGCGATTATCTCGCACCCGGACGCGGGTAAGACCACCATTACAGAAAAGCTTTTGCTGTTCGGAAAGGCTATTCAGCTGGCGGGTACGGTTAAGTCCAAGAAGTCTGATCGCTATGCGGCCTCTGACTGGATGGAGATGGAGAAACAGCGGGGTATTAGCGTCACCACTTCCGTCATGCAGTTTCCCTATAAGGGTCGAATCGTCAATTTGCTCGACACCCCGGGGCACGAAGACTTTTCTGAAGATACTTATAGAACATTAACGGCAGTGGATTCTGTTTTAATGGTGATCGATGCAGCAAAAGGTGTCGAAGGTCGAACAGTCAAACTGATGGAGGTCTGCCGACTTCGTGACACGCCGATTCTCACCTTCGTCAACAAGCTCGATAGAGAAGTCAGAGACCCCATCGATGTGTTAGATGAGGTGGAATCCGTATTGAAGATTGCATGCGCGCCCATCACCTGGCCGATTGGAATGGGCAGTCGTTTTAAAGGTGTGTATCACCTCTATGACGATGAAATCCATGTGTTTGAACCAGGTCAGGGTGATGTCGCTTCAGACGCGCGAATTATCAAGGATCTCGATTCCGGGGACGCCGCGGAGTTTCTGGGTGATGACCTTGAAGAGTTCCAAGATGAGATCGAGCTGGTGAAAGGTGCCAGCCATGAGTTTGATAAAGCTGCCTATCTTACAGGGGAGCTGACTCCGGTCTATTTTGGCACGGCGCTTAGAAACTTTGGTGTAAACCAGATGCTCGATGGGTTTGTTGACTTTGCGCCCGCGCCGCTGCCAAGGGCGACAAACTCGGAAGTCGTCGATTCCAAAAGCGATGAGTTCACCGGATTCGTATTCAAGATTCAGGCGAACATGGATCCCAAGCACCGGGACAGAATTGCGTTTATGAGAGTCTGTTCAGGACAATATTTTCAGGGCATGAAAATGCGTCATGTGCGGATTGGTAAAGACGTCAGGGTCAGTGATGCTGTGACATTTCTTGCCGGTGAAAGGTCTGCTGCAGATGAAGCTTTCCCTGGAGACATCATCGGCCTGCATAACCACGGGACTATCCAAATCGGTGACACGTTTACCAGCGGTAAAGATCTTAAGTTTATTGGTGTCCCGCACTTTGCGCCGGAGCTTTACCGCCGCGTGCGGCTCAAGGACCCCTTGAAGAGCAAACAGCTTAGGCAAGGTTTAACGCAATTGTCAGAAGAGGGTGCAACCCAGTTATTCATGCCGTTGACTAACAATGATTTGATTGTTGGTGCCGTGGGCGTTCTGCAATTTGATGTGGTGGCATTCCGATTAAGGGATGAATACAAAGTCGATTGCGGCTACGAGTCGGTTACTATTTCGACGGCAAGATGGGTGTACTGCCCGGATGAAAAAATGCTGTCTGAATTCAAACGAAAGGCTGAAGGAAACCTGGCGGTTGATGGCGGCGGGCACCTGACCTATCTCGCGCCAACCTCAGTGAATATGTCGCTCACCCAGGAGCGGTGGCCGGATATCGAGTTCCGCGCTACTCGCGAAATCGACTGAATTATTTTGTTACGGGAAAGTGCAGTCCCGCACTACCCCGCGGCCCGCTTGACCCATAGAAAAACACAGGATGTGTTTTGCTAATAAGTTAAGTCATGTCGTCGTAGGGATTTTCGACGTTCAGACTTATCTCTTTATCCTGGCCCGGGATGGAAATGCCGTCAGAAGAGATCGTTAATTCTTCGCCTTCAATGACACCCACGCCAAAGTTGTAGATCGTGGAATTCTTACCGGCGATCATCGATTCGTCATAGGCTTCGATTTTTTCCTTGACTGACTCATTAAGGCTGGCATGTTTGGTGAGCGCGGCCTTGCCATGCTTTTTCCGCAGCATTTCTGTGACCACATGGGGGCCAAGTACCGCAGCCGTGGCATTGTTGCCACCAAAGCCTTTGGAATTGATAAACACCGAATCTATGTCGGTCTTGCCGACCTGTCGATGTTTAAGGAGGAAGTCAAGATGGCTCTGGTGAACGTCATCTGCAATATTTTCTGAGGTGACTATTCCTGGGATGAACCCGTCGTTCCACACACCCAGAGAAGCCATAAGCTGGTCAGCAGACGCGCAGGCAAGAGAATGACCGATGTAAGATTTGATTGCTGCGACCGGCAATTTTTCGATCCCAAATGCTGCTGCCAGTTCGTTAAAAATGTGGGATTCGGTAACCCTGTTCTGTGGGGTGCTGGTGCCATGGGCCTGAATAAAGGATCGATGTCGCAACGACTCTTCGCCCAGGATGGAGCGGACTACACCCATGGCTTTGCCGACCGTCATATAATTTCCAATACCAGGACCTGGAATTGATTTTTTGAATCCGTCTGCATTGATAAACACGTCAGCGACAGCGCCGTAGATATTAACGCCAAGTTCCAGCGCTAACGCATCATCAAACAGGACAATGAACTGGGATCCTTCAGATAGGGTAAAGCCGCAGTTTTCTGCGAAAGGGCGACACGCCCGGCGATGGTCGGCTTCACCTTCGGTGATGCCATCAATTTTTTTCAGTGCTTCATCTTCCGCCAGGGCACCCATAGTGCGATAGCCTTCGATGACATCCGGTGTGAGTGGTGCTTCACTTGCGCCGACAAGAACCGCTCGGGACTTGCCCGAGCGAATGTCCTGAATCCCCTGGCGCAGGTTGTACAGGAAGGTTGCGCAGGCACCGATGTTCGCTCCGGTAGTTCCCATATTTCCAAGAATATAGGCATTAACAAAATCCGCTGTCATCTCGGCGAGACCAAGTGGCAGGTTTTTCGAGCTTACGCGCTTGCCCATCAGTCCGGCCTGTAACAGCCCGCCAGAACCATTGGTATCCAATTGCCCCATCGCGCTGCTTGCATAGACCGAGATCTGGTCAGCGGGCACTCGCCGTCTGACTTCATCCCAGTGAATACCAAGAGAGTTCAGTGCATCCGATGCGCCGAATACAGTGAGCTGCAGTCCGCGTGGATGGTTGCGCGACTGATATAATTTTTCTGGTTCGAAACCAGAAGGCAATTGTCCGGCCGCCAGTACCCGGGATGATCGAGTGTCATTGAACAGTAAATCCAGATCACCCCTGACCGAGACGATCACGCCGTCGCCAGCTTCGTCAACGATCCAGTCGTCCGGGATATTGTCAGGCAGGTGGTTTCGCTTCATGGAGAAACTAATGGCTTTGTCTGATGTGCTTTTTATGGTCGCCCTCTTGTGAAGAGGGATCGAATTCGCATCAAAAAGATTGGTTTCAAGGCGCCGGACTAAGGTGTGGTCCAGCATCGCTTTTCTGGCTTCTGCCGAAGTCGAATCCGTACGATTCATGAGCGCGGCGAGTGCAGCGAAGGTTTTGTCTTGTACAGAAGAATTCAGCTCATCAATCACCATGCGCCGGTAACCATGATGAGATGAACTTCGACCGGCGGGGTTAACGCCGCCAAAGCCAACAATTACCGGCAGGCGTGACAAGGCATAAACTCCTAAGTACCTAATTCAATTGAATAATGAAGATTATTGTACGTGGTTGAATGATGCTTGTCGCTACACCATCTCGATCGCAACGGCAGTCGCTTCGCCGCCGCCGATGCACAAAGAAGCAATGCCTCTTTTCTTGCCAAGTTTTTTCAGCGCGTACATCAACGAGACGATGATTCTGGAGCCAGTAGAGCCAACAGGATGCCCCTGTGCGCAGGCGCCGCCGTGAATGTTCACTTTTTCAGGATCCAGCCCAAGTTCGCGGGTTGCTAAAATCGTTACCATCGCGAATGCCTCATTGATCTCGAACAGGTCAACATCGTCCTTTGACCACCCGGTTTTCTCGAGCAGTTTTTCGATAGCGCCGATAGGCGCGATAGTGAATTCTGACGGATGACGAGAGTTGGTGGTGTGGGCGACAATTCGTGCCATGGGTTTCAGGCCTTTTTCCTTCACTGCAGCCTCGCTTGCCAGGATCAGTGCAGAGCCACCGTCTGAGATAGAGCTGGAATTTGCGGCGGTAACTGTACCGTCTTCTTTGAACGCGGGTCTCAGCGTCGGAATTTTGTCGATTTTTGCATTGTGTGGTTGCTCATCGTCGGTGACGATAGTTTCACCTTTACGGGACTTCACAGTCACAGCAACGGTTTCGTCTTTAAGTGAACCATCGTCGATAGCATTTTTTGCCCTGGTCAGAGACTCGATGGCAAATGCATCCATGTCTTCCCTGGTAAGTTGGTACTTGTCCGCGATTTCCTGTGCGAAAGAACCCATGAGACGTCCGGTCTTTGCATCTTCAAGCGCATCGGTAAACATGGAATCCTGGATTTCACCGTGTCCCATACGCATACCGCCGCGTGCTTTTGGCAACATGTAGGGGGAATTGGTCATACTTTCCATTCCTCCCGCCACCATGATATCGTTAGAGCCGGCTTTGATGAGGTCGTGTGCCAGCATCGTCGCTTTCATCCCTGACCCACAAAGCTTGTTAATCGTCGTCGCACCTGATTCCACTGGAATACCGGCATCCATGGCCGCCTGTCGTGCAGGGCCCTGGCGAAGTCCATTTGGCAGGACGCAGCCCATGATGATTTCCTGGACATCTTCACCCTTGAGGTTTGCGCGCTCGATGGCTGCGGCTATTGCAGCACTTCCGAGGTCAACGGCAGAAAGATCACTAAAGCATCCTTGCATGCCTCCCATAGGGGTTCTGGCGCCAGAAGCGATATATACGGATTCAGTCATTGTCGGGTCCTGTTATTCTCGTTAGTCGTATAATGTAGCGGAGCATTATAGAGCCCTCGGCGCCGCTGGTATAGAGCCCTCAGCGCCGCGGGTATAGAGCCCTCGGCGCCGCTGGTATAGAGCCCTCAGCCTGCTGGTATAGAGCCCTCAGCCTGCTGGTATAGAGCCCTCAGCGTGTTTGGATAGAGCCCTCAGCCTGCTGGTATAGAGCCCTCAGCGTGTTTGGATAGAGCCCTCAGCCTGCTGGTATAGAGCCCTCAGCCTGCTGGTATAGAGCCCTCAGCGTGTTTGGATAGAGCCCTCAGCCTGCTGGTATAGAGAGCCCTCAGCGTGTTTGGATAGAGCCCTCAGCCTGCTGGTATAGAGCCCTCAGCGTGTTTGGATAAGAGCCCTCAGCCTGCTGGTATAGAGCCCTCAGCGCCGCGGGTATAGAGCCCTCAGCGTGTTTGGATAGAGCCCTCAGCCTGCTGGTATAGAGCCCTCAGCCTGCTGGTATAGAGCCCTC
>Ga0257121_1001219_pt1 | contig 20013 bp, 20 predicted proteins | sample SI106_100metaG_FD_190180 | JGI IMG/M metagenome (GOLD analysis project Ga0257121, IMG submission 190180) | Marine microbial communities from Saanich Inlet, British Columbia, Canada - SI106_100 | ecosystem: Environmental > Aquatic > Marine > Inlet | place: Canada: British Columbia | collected... | reverse complement strand
CGTTTACAAAAAGTTGAGGGTAATGCGGTAAAGATAGAAAGTAATGTTAAGAAAATAGAACCCCCAACAGAAAATGAGCCTTTAACTCAAAATAATCAAATTACCCAAGAAAATGAAGTGCTTCCTGAAATTTCCCCTGAACCAATTACTGGGGCAGATGATCTTCCGCCTTTAGTTGACAAGAATTTAGAGTATCAGGAATTTGAAGATGCAAAAAAGCTTATTACGGCCACTAAATATAAAGAGGCATTTGATGCACTAGATAAATTTGTTATTAACTATCCAAGCTCAGAGTTATTGCCTGAAGCTAAGTACAATTTAGGTTATACACAATTTGCACTAAGAAACTATAAAGCTGCAATCAATACCTTTAACAAAATTGTTTTGAATTACCCTGATAATCCAATAGCACCTAACAGTTTATATCAAGTTTCAAATTCTCAAATACAACTGACACGTATAACAAAAGCTAAACAAACCTTAAGAACATTGATAAAAAAATATCCAAATGCCGAAATTATTCAAAGTGCCAAAAAGAGACTTAAGGACTTAGAATCAATTAAATTATAAATTCTAGGTTTTCAATCAAGTGACTTCTCTTAAAATTAATGAAATATTTTTCTCGCTTCAAGGGGAAAGCTCACTCATCGGGGTCCCAACTATTTTTATTCGGCTAACTGGGTGTCCTATGAGGTGCACATATTGTGATACTGCCTATTCATTTCATGATGGAAGAAATATGTCCATCAATGAAATTCTGAAAGAAATTTCTAAATACAAAACAAAGTACGTAACTGTTACAGGGGGAGAACCTCTAGCTCAAAAACTTTGTTGGGAGCTCCTAAGTAAACTTAGTGATAATGGCTATAATGTTTCTCTTGAAACTGGAGGGGCTATAAGTATTAAGGGTATTGATGAGCGAACTAAGATCATTCTTGATGTTAAAACACCAGATTCTGGAGAGCACTTAAAAAATGATAAAAGAAATCTCATGTTGATAAATAAAAAGGATGAAATAAAATTTGTTATTTTGAGCAGGGAAGACTATGTGTGGGCTAAAAAATTTATTGAAAAAGAAAATTTGATTGATAAGGCTCCAATAATTTTTTCACCAGTGTATAAGAAATTATCATATGAAAATTTATCACAATGGATTTTAGAAGATAGCCTTGCTGTAAGGTTTCAAGTTCAACTGCATAAAATAATATGGGGAGAAAAAGCCGGTGTCTAAAAAGGCAATTATATTATTATCTGGAGGTCTTGATTCAGCTACAACGCTGGCAATTGCAAAAAAAGAAAATTATGATTGCTATGCACTAAGTGTAAATTATCATCAACGCCATAACTACGAATTAATTGCAGCTAAAAATATAGCTAAATACTTCTCGGTAAAAGATTTAAAAGAAGTTGAAATTGATTTAAGTTGGTTAAATAATTCAGCACTTACTAATAAATCTCTAAATATTCCAGAAACAATATCAACAGGCATCCCTGTAACATATGTTCCTGCAAGAAACACAATAATGATGTCACTTGCTATGGCATGGGCGGAGTCAATTGACTGTACAGATATTTTTATTGGAGTAAACGCTGTAGATTATTCTGGTTACCCAGATTGTAGACAAGAGTATATAAATAGTTTTCAGAAAATGGCAAATTTAGCGACAAAAAAAGCAGTGGAAGGGGATTTGGTAAAAATCCATACCCCTTTAATAAATCTTTCAAAAGAGGAAATTATTCAAACTGGAGTCGGACTAGGCGTTGATTATTCACTCACAATATCCTGTTACCAAGTAAGCTCAGAAGGTCTAGCATGTGGTAAATGCGATTCATGTCGCTTAAGAAAGGCCGGGTTTGAAAAAGCAGGCCTTATTGACCCAACTAGATATTTATAAAAAATCAATAATTTAATTTGCCAAATGTAGCTAAAATAGCGTAAAATTTCCGCCTTTCTGTAAATAAATTTAAATTAAAAGAGATTTCGATTATGGTAGTTATTAGACTTTCAAGGGGTGGTCCTAAAAAAAGGCCTTATTTTAATGTTGTAGTTGCTGAATCAAGCAAAAAAAGAGATGGGAGATTCATCGAGCGAGTTGGTTTTTATAACCCAAGTGCTAGAGAAGGATCTGAAACATTAAGATTAGAGTCAGAAAGAATAGAATATTGGCAATCAAATGGCGCACAGCTTTCTGAGACAGTGAGCAGAATTGTAAAGCTGAATGCAAAAGGTCCAGAAGGATTGGTTGCGATGAAAAAGAAAGATGAAGCTAAAGCATTAGCGAGAAAGAATAAAAAAGCTGCTGATAAAGTAGCCAAAGCTGAAGAAGCAGTATCAGCTGATGAAGAGGCCGCAGCCCCTAAGGAAGAGGCTCCAAAAGAAGAAGCCGCAGCTCCTAAGGAAGAAGCTCCAAAAGAGGCTGATAATAAATAAATAAATTGATGTAATCTTTTTAATGAAAGAAGATTATTTAGTGATGGGTCAATTAGTCGGATCCTTTGGTATAAAAGGCTGGCTAAAAGTAAAAGTTTTTACTGAAAAAGTTGAAACTTTGGAAGATTATAAGGAATGGTTTATATCATCCGATGAAAAAAATTGGTCAAAAATTCGCGTTGAAAATGTGAAAATAAACCAAAATAGAATGATGGTAAAGTTCGAAGAAATTGATGACAGAACATCAGCGGATGGATATAGAAAATATTGGGTAGGAATTTTAAAAGAATCTTTACCAAAATTAGATGGCAATGAATTTTATTGGAATGATTTAATTGGTTGCGAAGTCCAAAATATCAATGGTTTTTTATTTGGAACAGTATCAGGTTTTATTGAAACAGGTGCGAATGATGTGTTAGTTGTAGAGGGAGAAAAGCAAAGGTTAATCCCTTACACAAAGATGACAGTTAAAAAAATTGAATTGAAGCGACAACAAATAATTGTTGATTGGGATGAAAGCTTCTAAAAAAATGTTTTTAATTGATTTGATAACACTTATGCCTGAAATGTTTGAAGCATTTACCAATTTTGGCGTAGTTGGAAGAGGATTTAAAAAAAAATTTGTTGATATAAATTATTTAAATCCTAGAGATTTTACGGTAGATAACCATAAAACTGTAGACGATAAAGCTTATGGTGGTGGCCCAGGAATGGTGATGATGCTAGACCCTTTGATTAAATCAATTGAGTCAGCAAGAACAAGAGAAAAGAATTTAGGCATTAAAAAGCGTAAAGTTGTTCATTTAACGCCAAAAGGCTCTAAATTAAACCATGAAAAAGTAAAAGAGTTATCTAAAGAAAGTGGCTTAATCTTATTAGCTAGTAGGTATGAAGGTGTTGATGAGCGCTTGAATAATTGGATTGATGAAGAAATATCGATTGGAGATTTCGTAACAAGTGGTGGAGAATTACCTGCAATGCTATTAATGGATGCATTGATTAGGCAAATCCCCGGGGTATTGAATGATATTGAATCAGCCAATCAGGACTCATTTGTAAATGGATTGCTTGACCATCCAAGTTTTACTAGACCTGAGTCGACAAGAGGATTAAAGGTGCCGGATATTTTATTATCAGGCGATCATGAAAAGATTAGAATTTGGAGATTAAAAGAGTCACTTAAGGTAACAAAGTTAAAAAGACCCGATTTATTAATTAATAAATCACTTACAAACGAAGAGTCTCGGCTGCTCAAAGAGATTGAAGATGAGCAGGAACAAGACTAAATAATAAAAAGGAATAAGGTTTATGGTAGATATAATTAAAACATTGGAAAATGAAGAAATTGCAAAACTTGGTAAATCTATACCAAAGTTTGATGTCGGAGATACGGTAGCGGTTGGGGTAAAAGTTGTAGAGGGAAATAGAAAACGTATCCAGGTATTTGAAGGCGTTGTAATTGCGAGAAGAAACAGAGGGTTAAATTCCTCATTTATTGTTCGAAAAATTTCTTCTGGTGAAGGTATTGAAAGAACCTTTCAGCTTCATTCACCATTAATTGATAATATAAAAGTTGTAAGAAGGGGTGACGTAAGAAGAGCTAAGTTGTTTTATCTTAGAGATCGATCTGGTAAGTCAGCAAGGATTAGTGAACGTTTAAAATCTCGTGAAAGTGATAGTGAGTTCGAGCCTATCCCTGAGGTAGAACTTCCAGCTGAAGCTAAAGCAGACGATAGCGCCGCACCAACAGAAGATAAAGCTGAAGCTAAAGCAGACGATAGCGCCGCACCAGCAGATAAAGCTTAATTAAAAAGAACTGCTAAATAAAAAGCCCCACTGGGGCTTTTTTTTATTATGGAATAAAAGTATTCTGATTAAAGGGTTTTGAATTATTATTGATTTAAGAATTTAAGGAAATAATTAATTGGGTGATAAATCAGATAATAAAGAAAATGACTTAATTGATGAATTTATTGATCACTTGTGGCTTGAGGATGGTTTATCGAAAAATACGCTCAATAGCTATAGATTTGATTTATGTAATTTTTCTAACTGGCTTAAGAAAACAAATATAATTCATATAGAAAATGTTACAAGGTCAGACATTCAACAATACCTTTCATTTAAATTTCCATCTTCAAAAGCTCGAAGTATTTCAAGGTTGCTTTCAACCCTAAGAAGATTCTATCGATTTTTATACAGAGAGAAAAAGATAATTACTGACCCAACCTTACAAATACAAAAACCAAAAATTCCTAAATCATTACCTAAAAGTTTAAGTGAGGACGAAGTAGAAAGTTTATTAGAGGCACCTGATATTAATATAGATATTGGATTAAGAGATAAGGCGATGATTGAGCTTTTGTATGCCTGTGGACTCAGAGTTAGTGAGTTGGTCAATATTCAATTAACAGAATTAAGCTTGAATGATGGTGTGATTCGAGTTACAGGAAAAGGAGATAAAACTCGTTTAGTTCCGATGGGGGAAGAGGCGATGGATTGTATTCAAAAATATCTACTATCTGCAAGAGAAAGAATTCTTAAAAATAAAAAATCAAAATATTTATTTGTAACGCATCGTGGCCAGTCAATGACTCGACAGACTTTTTGGCACTCAATTAAAAAATACGCAATAATTGCAAACATTAAACAATCGATATCTCCGCATATTTTAAGACATGCTTTTGCTACACATTTAATAAATCATGGAGCAGATTTAAGGGTGGTGCAGATGCTTTTAGGCCATAGTGATATTTCTACAACACAAATATATACACATGTGGCAAGAGAGAGATTAAAAACAATTCATAAATCTCATCACCCTAGAGGTTAATTAGCGCTCAAGAATAATGCCAACCTGATCGGTGTCTGAGAGTATTTTTTGTTTTGCTATTCTAAGTGTAATTTTCTCGAACGGAAAATTTTCTTTAAGTGTTTTTATAATTAATTCACCGAAAGGCTCTAAAAGATGGAATTTATGTGTTTCTGCAACAGAGGCTATAGAGTTCCTCACTTCTCCATAATCGAGGGTTTTAGAGATATCATCCGAATTAAAAATTTGATTTCCTTTTAACTCGATATCAATGTCAATAAGTAATTCTTGTTCAGTAGCTCGTTCCCACTCAAAGTAACCAATTTTGGTATTTACTTTTAGTTTATGAAGAAAAATATGGTTAGTCATTAAGATTTATGATATTTCAAATATAATAGTGTATATGATAAATCAGTTATTAATTGTCTTGTTTGCTTATTTGGTGGGTTCGCTTTCCTCTGGGATCATTATAAGTCAAATTTTTAAATTACCTGACCCAAGGACTATGGGCTCGAAAAATCCTGGTGCTACCAATGTAATGAGAACAGGAAATAAAAAAGCAGCAATTTTTACATTATTGGGAGACTTATTAAAAGGCACATTAGTGTTAATGCTGGCAAAAAATTTGGGCTTTGAGAATTTCATAATTGTTTGCGTTGCACTTGCCGTTTTAATTGGGCATATTTATCCAGTTTTTTATAAGTTTCAAGGAGGTAAAGGGGTCGCAACCGCCGTAGGAATTCTTATTGCATTAAATCTTAAGCTAGCATTGATTGTGGTTTGTATTTGGTTAGCAGTTTTTTTTATTTCACGGTATTCGTCATTATCCGCAATAGTTGCATCAATATCAGCACCATTAATAGGATTTTTTATTATGAAAGATCAATCAATATACTGCGTTGCTTATGCATTAATCACAATAATAATTCTTTTAAAGCATCACACAAATATCAAGAAATTAATTTCTGGTACAGAATTAAAATTTAAAAAATAGTTAAATTTCAGTAAGTTTCCATCTTGGCTTTACCGAAAATGAATAATTTTCTTTATTAGGAAGATTAAGCCTTAGCGCCCCAGCAAGAGCAATCATAGCGCCATTATCTGTACAAAAATTTAAATCAGGAAAAAAGTAATCAAACTCATTTTTTTTACACTCAGAAATAATTTTCTTTCGTAAAGTTTTATTAGCACCGACTCCACCAGAAATAATTATTCTATTCAAACCTTCTTGTTTGAGTGCTTGGATTGATTTTTTAACTAAAACATCCGTAATTGACTCCTCGAATGCATAAGCAATATCAGCTTTAATTTTTTCAGTTAAATCATTTTGTTTTTTTACCAAATATAAAACAGCAGTTTTAAGGCCACTAAAACTAAAATCTAGTCCATTAGTATGCAAGAGGGGTCTTGGCAGCTCATATTGATTTTCTCCTTTTTCAGCCAGTTTTGATAGAGCGGCCCCACCCGGGTATCCTATCCCTAAAAGTTGCGCTGTTTTATCAAATGCTTCACCAGCAGCATCATCAAGGGTATCCCCAATAATTTTATATTTTCCTAGTTCTTTAACATGTATCAATTGTGAATGACCACCAGAAACTAGCAAAGCTATAAAGGGAAACTCAGGCTTTTCCTTTTCGAGCATAGGAGCAAGCAGATGCCCTTCAAGATGATGGATAGGAATTGATTTTATCCCCAAGGCACAAGCCAAAGATTCTGCTACACTGCTTCCAACTAGGAGCGCACCGGATAGGCCTGGACCAGCGGTGTATGCTATCGCCTCGATATTTTGAATATCAAGCTTACAATCCTTCAGCAAATCCTGAATCAGGGGGATAATATAGTTGATGTGATCTCTTGAGGCTAGTTCTGGAACCACTCCTCCGTATTCTGCATGAAGCTTAACTTGTGAATAGAGTTTGTGCCCTAATAACCCTTTTTCAGAATCATAGATTGCAACGCCAGTTTCATCACATGATGTTTCAATACCTAAGATAAGCATGATTCTATTATCACTTTTTAGTTATATTTGTTGAAAAAAAAGCATATTAGCATTAAAATAACGCCTTTCAGTTTTACTAAGCTTAAAAGCTTTAATAAATCTGATTAAATTACAACTTTATATATAAGAGATAATTAATGTCAATAATAAAAGTAAAAGAAAATGAGCCATTTGATATTGCTTTGAGAAGATTCAAAAGATTAATTGAAAAAACTGGTCTATTGAACGATTTAAGAGCAAGAGAATTTTACGAGAAGCCTACATGGGTAAGAAAGCGTAAATCTGCTGCAGCTGTTAAAAGACAATACCGCAGACTCAGAAATCAAATGCTACCTCCTAAATTATTCTAATTTAGCCCCCTCATGTCGTTAAAAGAAAAAATTACTGTGGATATGCAAGATGCTATGCGCAGTAAGGATTCTGAAAAATTAAATGCAATCAGGTTACTCCAGTCATCCATTAAGCAAAAAGAAGTAGATGATCGCGTAGATATAGACGATAAAATTATACTAAACATTATAGAAAAAATGCTCAAGCAGCGTCGTGATTCGATTGAAGCATTCAAAAAAGCAAATAGGAATGATTTAGTTGAAAAAGAAGAATTTGAAGTAAAAATCCTACAAAATTATATGCCAGAACCCCTTTCATCAGAGGATGTTGAAAAGGAAATTGATGATGCAATTAATGCTTTAGATGCCAAAAGTATGAAAGATATGGGGTTAGTGATGAACGCAGTTAAATTAAAGGTATCAGGCAGAGCAAATATGGCAGAAGTGTCCCAAAAGATTAAAGAAAAATTAACGAACGCTTAACTATCACCATTTCATCATTATTAAGATAATATTCTATAATGATTCCAGAATCCTTTATAAACGAATTATTAAATAGAGTTGATGTTGTCGACATTATTGATAAAAGAGTCCCTTTAAAGAAAGCAGGCGCAAATTTTGTTGCTTGTTGCCCCTTTCACCAGGAAAAAACACCCTCTTTCTCTGTTAGCCCATCAAAGCAGTTTTATCATTGTTTTGGCTGTGGCGCTCACGGCTCCGCCATTAGCTTTCTGATAGATCATGACGGATTAAATTTTATTGATTCGATTCAAGAGTTAGCAAAAGTTGTCGGACTAAAGGTGCCTAATCAGGTAGATGAGAAACCAGAAAAAAAGAAAGAAAATATTATTTTAGAAGATTCACTGATATTAGCTAAAAAATATTACCAAGCAAAACTGAAAGACTCACCACAAGCAATTCAATACTTAAAATCTAGAGGCTTAACTGGAGAAATTGCAAAAGAGTTTTCTATAGGGTTTGCTCCCGAGGGGTGGAACAATTTAAATGAAGTTTTTAAAGATTATGATAATGATGCATTAATTAAATCAGGCTTAATTAGTAAAAACGATAAAGGGAAAAGATATGATCGCTTTAGAAATAGAATTATGTTTCCTATCTATAATGCAAAAGGGCAATTAGTTGGTTTTGGAGGTCGTGTAATAGACGAAAATGACACTCCTAAGTATTACAACTCACCTGAAACTTCTTTATTTCAGAAAAGTTACGAGTTATACGGGTTGCTGGCCGCAAGGAAGGCGATAAGAGAGAAAGGTTATGTTCTTGTGGTTGAAGGCTATATGGATGTAGTTAGTTTAGCGCAACATGGCATTAGAAATGTTGTAGCAACGTTGGGGACAGCGACAACAAGTTTTCACATCCAAAAACTAATGAGATATACACCCGAAATTATTTTTTGTTTTGATGGAGATAATGCAGGTAAATCTGCTGCCTGGCGAGCAATGAAAAATTCATTAACATCCGTGACGGATGAAGTGCAATTAAAATTTTTATTTCTTTCCGATCAACATGATCCAGATTCTTATGTGCGGCAACACTCGAAAGAAAAATTCGAAGATTTAGCAAAACACGCAATACCGCTATCAGAATACATAATTCAGTATTTAACACAAAATAATAACTTGAATAGCCAAGAGGAACGTGTCAAATTTTTAAATGAAGTAGGGCCTATACTAGAAAATATTGCCTCTTCAAAATTGACTTTTTTGTTTAAGAAAAGGATATCTGTCTTACTGGATTTAACAACAGATGAGTTGGATAAGGTCATTAAGGTTAAAAATAAAGGAAATACAAAACCGCCGGCACAGCAATTAAAAAGACAAACAACTTCAGTGGTCAGAAGGTTTGTATCGTTGTTAATTTTGGACCCTACATTAGTCAAAAAATCTGATCAAGATATTGCCTGGGGAGACACATTAGACGAGCAACTCGCGCAAACATGCATTGCTAAACTCCTAACTGATGAAGACCATAACACGGCGTCTATTTTTCACTTTTTAAATAATAGATTTGATAATGATTTTATTGATGAAATTAAATCACAAGTATTGAACTTTGATGAAAAAATGAGTCTAAATGATGAATTAGATGGACTTCGAAAAAAAATTAAACAAAAGAAATATCAAACTATAAATAAATCAAAATTAGATGCCATCAAGCATAAAAGTTTTAATACCTTAAGCCCGGAAGAAAAAGAATTTCTAAAAGCAATCACCAAGAGGTAAGTGATTGCTTTTTATATATTTTTAAAATTTTTGAGGCAATGAGTAATTGATTTAAACAGGATATTTTGATAAAATCCATCACTCAAATTTATTTGTAGAAACATTCCTAAATATACTTAGAGGTAGCCATGGCAAGACCTAGAAAGAACCCCGCGGATAAAAAAACAAAAAGTGTTACCCGAGTTAAAAAATTAAAAGATCTTTTCTTAAAAGAGAACACTCCCCAAGAAGCTGAAAATCGAAGAATGCAGCTAAAGGCTCTAATCATACTGGGCAAAGAGAGAGGTTACCTTACATACGCAGAAATTAATGACCATCTCCCGGATGAGGTATCTGAGAGTGAGCAAATTGAAGGCATTATTGGCATCATCAATGATATGGGAATTATGGTTTATGACGAAGCCCCTGATGCTGAAGCTTTGTTAATGTCAGACGCACCCGCACCTGTAACAGACGAAGAGGCTGCTGAAGAGGCGGAGCAGGCATTAACGACAGTAGACTCTGATTTTGGAAGAACAACAGATCCTGTTCGAATGTATATGCGGGAAATGGGAACGGTTGACTTACTCACACGTGAAGGTGAAATTGAAATTGCTAAAAGAATTGAAGAGGGCCTGAGATCAATGGTTCAAGCAATCTCTGCTTCACCCGGCATTATTAACGACCTGATGGTCATGGCTGATAAAGTTCGTAAAGATGAGTTAGGCGTGGACGAGTTTGTTGATGGGTTGATTGATGTCGAAGCTGAAAAAGAATTAGCGAAAGTAGAGGCGGCTTTAGAAAGTGCGGCTGATGAAGGCGCTGAAGAAGAAGATGATGATCAGGATGACACAGGAAAAGCTAGCGGGATGTCAGAGGAAGATCTTAAGATTTTCACAAAAGAGGTACTTAAGCGTTTCAGATCAATTAAAAGGGCGCATAACAAATTAGAAGCCTTAAGAAAACAAAAAAAATGGATGGATGATCCTGAATATAAAAAACACCAAGACTCTATAGTTAAAGTGCTTGTAAATTTTAGATTTTCATCAAAATTTGTAGAGGTTCTATGCGATAAAATTAGAATTTATATTAAAAATATCAGGCACCATGAAAAAGAAATCATGGAATTCTGTGTTTTTGAATCAAAAATGCCAAGAGGACATTTTATAAAGAGCTTTGCTGAGAACTCAACCAACCTTAAATGGTTAAAAGCAGATAAGCCTTATGTCAAAAGAATGAAAGAACTCAGACATTCAATCACTGACCAGCAAAATAAATTAATTGGAATTGAAGAAGAGACCGGCCTACCAATTAAGAATTTTAAAGAAATAAACAAGCAGATGACTAAGGGCGAGTTTAAAGCCAAGGCTGCTAAGCGTGAGATGATTGAGGCAAACTTAAGGCTAGTTATTTCAATAGCAAAAAAATATACCAACAGAGGTCTGCAATTCTTAGATTTAATTCAAGAGGGAAATATTGGTCTTATGAAGGCCGTTGATAAATTTGAGTATCGACGAGGGTATAAGTTTTCAACTTACGCGACATGGTGGATAAGGCAGGCAATAACAAGATCAATTGCTGACCAAGCTAGAACAATTAGAATTCCAGTGCATATGATTGAGACAATCAATAAAATGAATCGAATTTCAAGACAAATTCTACAGGAAACTGGAGAAGAGCCAGAACCGTCAGAATTAGCAGAAAAAATGGAAATGACAGAAGAAAAAATTCGTAAAATTTTAAAAATTTCTAAAGAGCCTATCTCAATGGAAACTCCCATTGGAGATGATGAAGATTCTCATCTTGGGGATTTCATTGAGGATCAAGGTACACTAACTCCAGCTGATTCTGCGATATATGGAAATCTAAGGCATGTCACTTCTGATATTTTAGAGAGCTTAACGCCACGTGAGGCTAAAGTGCTTAGAATGAGATTCGGTATTGAAATGAATACAGATCATACCTTAGAAGAGGTTGGTAAGCAGTTTGATGTGACGAGAGAACGAATTAGGCAAATTGAAGCTAAAGCTCTTCGTAAGCTAAGACATCCAACTCGATCTGAAAGACTCAAAACTTTTTTAGATAAAGATTAAAATAACGGGCTCATAGCTCAGTTGGTTAGAGCAGAGGACTCATAATCCTTTGGTCCCAGGTTCGAGTCCTGGTGGGCCCACCAATAAATACGCTTCGTTAACTTTGTGATTCTCATTGCCACATTGTTAACAAAATCCTTATTTAATAAGGACAAGAGAAGGACAAAACTTTTCCTTCATCTACACGTTAGAATATCACAAAACAGTCGAGTGACGCATACTACAATAGACTCCACCCTACCCCCCGCCTACCCCAACAAAACCAAACGGGACTCCATGTCGCTATATACATCTTAATCTGCACAAATGATCTGTAGTTTTCACAAAACACACCCCCTATGAAATATAAAAGGCACTTCAAAAAATATTTCTAGCAAAAACCCCCAATACCTAATTTGTCCACTTAATTGTTAAAATTTAAAAAAAATAAAATATCTTCACATGATGCAAGCCCTGTTATTTATTTTTTTAGGTAGGAATTAATTTAAAAAAGCACTACTAAAACAATAGGTTAGGGTAGTATCAGGGGATAGAGCATCCCCCTCCTAAGGGGAGAGGTAGAACCATCTAGAATCGACTAATGAATCCGAAGTCAACGGTGAGGTTTTGGATGTCATCACTACTTTGGCCATACTTGGTATCAACATATAAATTGGTATTATCAGCCAAGTAATATTTCGCCCCTAAACCAGCGGTGTAATAAAAGCTATTATCATCACCGGTGTACGATACCGATGTGCCGTTGATTTTATAATCTTGTTTATCACCTGCCACCATATACTGGTTAGACACCCCAAATCGGGTATTCACATCCACGGTTTTAGCTAAGTTTTTGTAAGTCATGCCATACAGCACGCGACTTTGAATTTGGGTCATATCACGACTGTCGACTTTGTATTCACCGGCAGTGTAATCTTCGTTATAAGCTTGGACCAAGTCAGCCCCGACACTTAATTCATGTGAAACACGTTCTACTTTTAAGAACTCAGTGAGCCATTCAGCACCGGCACTAATATAGCTAGAAGTATAATCTCCGGAAACTTTTTCTGAGGCCGTGCTCGTACCTAAGCTATTATTTAACACCGTACGTTTGGCATCATTATCTGACATTCCCACTAATACCTTGGCAGACAGATTGCCGCCCATCACATCTTCCGCAATCGCAGGGAGGTATAAACCGGCAAGGAGTGAATTACTTTCTGTGATCTGTTTGGCTAAACCTGATCCATAATTGTCTTGACTGACTTCGAAGTTCACCAGGACTTCCATCGGAGTTTGTGTGTTTTCTAGAACGTAGCCGACGGTGACACCGCCCGCATTACCTGAGATTTCAGAATAATCTTCATCCCGTTTGTCATGCCCATAGTAACTATCCATATAGTAACCCGTCGGGCGTTGACCTTCGGTGTATAAACGTTGACGCTCACTTAAGACATCATTGATTGGATCCATTCTTCGATACAAGATATGTGCTTGGTTATCAATATCCGCCACCCCCATACTTTTAGCCGACCCTGACACAATCGGTTTATATGGATCTTCTAATGTCCAAGTCGTGCCATCAGTGTCTAAGTTATAACTGGACGCTTTACCCATATCGAAGATCAGTTTGTTGGTCGTGCCCCCATTGTTTTCTAATCCGCCAATAAAGCTCGCCCCACGTTTAAAGGTGAAGGTGTTGGATTGAGATGTTGAATTAACTGAAATCGCTTGGTCACCACCCAATGAATGAACCGCCCCTGATAGGGTGAAGGTATTGGAGTCAGAGTTACTTAATAATATAGGTTCTGAATCACCATCGGTACCTGAAGTGATGATGTTGCCGTTGATGGTAATATTATTAGAATCACTGCCTGCTCTTAAGTATAAGCCGCTGGCATTTTGACCAGTTACGTTGATATCTCCTGTCACATTGATGGTGTTAGATTCTGAACCAGTTTCAATCCAAATACCCGTTGAACCTAATCCTGTTGAATTAATATTTCCAGTCATACTAATGGTATTTGAATCTGAATCATTTAGTAATATGGCATGTTGTCCAATATTAGTAGATGTCATTCCTCCTACCCAGTTAACTGTATTAGAATCACTATTCTCCAATCCTATTCCAGCAGCACCCAATCCTGAAGTTATGATATTACCAGTCATATTAATGGTGTTGGAATCACTTTCAGAAACATACATACCGTAGGATAGCAATCCTGAAGTTATGATATTACCAGTCATATTTACAATGTTAGAGTCGCTGCTATCTAATTGAATTCCATCAGCACTCAATCCTGAAGTTGTGATATTCCCTGTCATGGTTGTGGTGTTTGAGTCACTCCCCCTGAGAAGAGTAATACCGTCGGCAAAATTACCTGTCGTCGTGATGCCTCCTGATAAGATGGTGGTATTGAAGTCACTGGCACTCAGAACAATACCGTCGGCATCATATCCTATAGTCGAGATATTACCGATCATCGTGGTGGTATTAGAGTCACTATTTTCTAGACCAATACCATAGGCACTGTAAGATGTGACTACGTTGAACCCCCCCGTAGTCGTAATATCCCCTGTTAAGGTAGTGGTATTGGAGTCACTTTCGATCATACCAATACCATAGGCAGCAGTTCCTGAAGTTGTAATATTCCCAGTCATATTAATATTTGCATTGGTTACACCCGGAAAAAGCTTTATACCATTTGCTCCATTTCCTTCCGTAATTATGCTGCCTGTCATCGTGAGTGTATTACCATCATTATCACTAAAAGAAAAAGCTCTTGCATCAAGCCCCTCTGAGGTAATATTGCCTATGAAATTTAATGTATTAGAATTTGCACCAGCACCAAAATCAATAATGTTATCCGTTGTATTTGTATTGATATCCCCAGTTAAAGTATAAGTAGTATTTGAAACTTCAATTTCACAACTATCATCAGGAGATGCTCCTGTTGCACATTCGGCAGCATAAGTTTGTGAGCTAATTAAAGGTGAGCCTAATAAGGCTAGCAAGCTACTGTATTTGAGGATGGTTTGTTTCATGGGTTAATTAATTTATTTTACTTTATAATTTTTGCTTTAAGTTTTAATAAATATTACTAAAAATTATATCAATAAGTCAAACTTATTTTAAAAATCTTAATGCTAAAAAATTAGGCTTTTTTAGGGGCAAAGTGCCTTTCCCATAATGTTCAAATCTAATTAGTTCTTTCATATCTTTGCTCCTTGTATTAATATTTTTCGTCCTCGTAACTTACGTTTAAGAAATCCTAGTTTGTTACCTATGAAGGTAAGCATTCTTATTCTCCTTCTAGTCTCGAATACAGATTTACTGAAGTCGCCATTTTTAAAATTAGGCGCGGTCCTTTCAACCCTAATTTTATGCGCACCGTGTGAAGCACAAACGGAACAGTGATGAGCCTTTGCTTTTTTGCATTGTTCACCATTTCGTTTAATCCGTTTGCACCTCAATTCAGGGTGTCTTTCGAGCCACTTGAGCATTTAGTTAATTAACCCAAGGATATCAATCAAGAGGGTCCTTGTAATACCCCGTGAAATGCTCCCAGTCTGCCCGCGATATAACTTTAAATTCAAGTATGTCCTTTAGTCTTTTCTTTCCTTCGACGTCCTCACCGCTCATAACCTTACTTAATGCTTTGATAGGGATTTCAATATTGATTCCGCCTTTATGAAGCTTTAATTGTTTTTTTAATTTATGAATATCCATGTGTTTCTCCTTATTAATGGGTTAAAGGCACGCCCTTTAGCGTGCCATATATATATATAGTGCCTTCCCGTAGAAAAGCGTTTAAAAACAGTAACTTAGTAACAGGAAAAGGCATGCCCTTGCCTGCCCGTTTACCAAAATTATTATTTAAAATCAATAATTTAGCTGGATTCATTTGCCTGTAGTTTTCCCGTTCATTAAATAAAACTTTGTCCTTTAGGTGTAAGTTCCATGGGTCGCCTATCAGGTATTTGAATAAATCCTTCCCTTTCGTATTGACTAAGTTTTTTTACCAGTTCTTTTTCGGACAAACCAAATAATCCTGTTTTGGCGTTACCGTAAGTCTCCTTGAATTGAGTTTTACTCAGTGAAGTAAAGTTGATTTCTTTTAAGATAGCTAATTGCTGGTGCTCACCTGGCATCATTTTGATTGTCTCAAGGGCGCCTTGATCATCTTTAGTAAGCATTAGAGGTTCAAAATGTTTGGTATAGTTTGTCTTCACACAAGATAAGTGAACAATCGGACGATTGAAGTTTTCTCCATAAAGTTTCCGCACTTCATCATCGTTAAGTTGATTCATCTCTAGAACTAGACGTACGCCATCGACAAATGCTGAAGACCCACGAGCATTATTCTGTCCAGTACCATTAAATCTAGCACCTTTATTGACATGATGCAGTGCTAAAACAGAGACAGATAACTGGTCTCGAAATACTTGCAGGGCTTGCACAAAACGTGTGGTATCTTGTGCTAAGTTTTCCTCACCACCACGAAATCTAGAGACGGGATCAATTATAATCAGACCTAAATTAGGCAACGATTTTGCTTGGATACTTCCGATAAGGTTCTTTACAACCTCGGTGATTTCAACATCACTGTGATTTTTTTTATGCGTAAATAGTTCATAGGCATCAGCTAAATCAATAAATGAGATATTTTTACCAACTCGCTCTTTGACTTGCTCTGGGAGATGCCTAGTTGCCCAATAGAGTCTTCGATGCAATTCATCAATACTATCCTCACCGCTGATATAGACCACATGTTTGGCTTCAAGGGGCTCAAACTTTTTAAATAATGAGATTCCTGCTGCAAGTGCAATAGCCATATGAATAGCAAAGTAAGATTTACCTGTACCACCTGCTGCGATTAAAGCGCCGACAATTTTGCAGGGTAAAAAGTCAGGAAAGAGCCAAAGACGTTCGGGCGGTGAATGAAAAACTAATGGAGCCGCGGATAACAGTTTATAAAACTTGGGTGCAGTTTCTGTGGCTTTATCTCGGCTAAGGTCATCTGTTATGTTTTCTTTTTTTATTATATATTGAATAGCTTTATTGATTTCATCTTCAGGTTTAGGTTCTTCGTTAGTGAGATTCCACCTTAAAACTTTTTGCCTAATATCTTTTCCGTCAAACCCACGAGCTGCAAGTGCTCCAATATATTGCATCATTGCATGGTGACGATGCCCTTTTTTAAATTGACCTTGCTCGAGTCGATTAAAGTCTATTTTAGGTGAAGCTTCATCTTTGATAAGTTGCATTGATTCAACATCTAAAGGTTTACCATCTAGCTTAATAAAATTGGCTATAGTTTTTCGTTCCGCCGGATAGCTATAAAGATAGTAGCAACGCGATATATCTGAACATGATGGATCTATGATTGATGCTATTTCGCTATGTAAAAATAAAAAACATTCTCGGACTTGATTAAACTCTTTAGGATTAAGTGCACGTGATAGGAAGATAATTAAACGGTATCTTGGATTATCTATAGTGTGAGACCATGTAGTATGAATAAAACCATCAAACTGTTTTACCATTTTAATTATCTCATTTAGAGAGAATCCCCTTGGGTCATCAATATCAAATACCAGCAAAGATATTTTTTCTATATTGTGATTGGTCCTTTTATAAATTGGGTCTAATAAATACGGTCCTAATAAAAGCCCATCCTTGGAATCTGACTGAATTCCCTGACTCATTAAGGTTTTAAAACGAGAGTGACTAAGAGTTAGATTTTTAGTTGGGATAGGCGAGGTTATTTTTTCAAAAAGGCAAACATCAATTTCTTTATTAACTTGTTGATTTAAAACATTTTTTTCTATATAATACGACATATTAAGTCCTTTTTTAGGGATCTTAATTCACGCTGAGTTGGCTGTAAATTAAGAATTTAATCATCACTCTGAGCGTTTACTCAGAGACTAATGAACTTAATTTGCAGTCGATTTAATACCCAGTTGATGTTCTGGTGAACCTAACATTAAACCGTTCTAAGTCTAGTATTAGCTTTTTGGGGTAACGAGCCCCGATAGGATTGCGTTATTAACATTTTAGCATTTCATAGTGTTAAATCAATCCGTTTAATCAAGTTACTTGAATTGATATGAGTATAGCGCCTGAGCATTGCCCAACTCTTATGGCCACTGATTGAAGCGACTTCCGGTATAGATAAACCCTTTTCAAAAAATCGTGTAATGGCTTCATGGCGTAAGGTATGGAAACTGATATTGACTAGCCCACTGCGCTTGACTGCTCGCCTAAATGCCACCGAAACAGCATGCTCCTTAATAGTAAATAATGGACCTTCAGTACCTTCAAAACTTTTTAAAACGGTGTTTACTTTTTGAGAAATGGGTATCTGTCTATTCTCACCGTTCTTTGTATCTGTGAGATAAATTATTTGATTATCAAAATCAACATCCTCCCATTGAAGCTTAATTAACTCAGAGCGTCTCATCCCAGTCAATAATGCTAATTGGATGAGTAAAGGTAAATATGGCGATTGGGTGTGTTGAATTAATGCCGTAACATCTTCATTCGTAATGCGTGTTTCTCTCACTTTGGATAACTTAGGGCGAGTTAAATGTAACACAGGATTTTGTAAATGCTCATAACCCCATTCGCTTTGCGCTACTGAATATAAGTGACTCAGTACAGCTAAATGAAGCCGAATAGTATTTGCTTTGAATCCCGTTTTAATTTTATCGTCACGCCAAGCAGCTAAGTGAAAGGTTCGAATGTATTCTAGTTTGCGTTGGTTGAGGCCACCTTGCATCCAAGCTTTAATGCGATAACGTTCAATATGAGAGCGTTTTTTTCGGGGGTTAACATCGGCCATGTAACGTTTGAAAGCATCATATAAAGTGATTGGATCAGGCCTAGTTTTCAATAAGCCTTGTTGATACGCTTCTTCAGTTTGTTGTGCCCATTTTCTCGCATCACTTAGTTTGAAAAATGTCCTAGCCTGAGACGGTCCTCCAGATACTTGTATTCTTGCTTGCCATTTGCCATTACGTTTTCTAAAAGTTGCCATATTGAACTCCCAAAAGGACAGGAGAAGGACAAAGTACAACGAAGAGAAAAGAGCCATATTAAAACAAGGAGCTCAGTTGGTTAGAGCAGAGGACTCATAATCCTTTGGTCCCAGGTTCGAGTCCTGGTGGGCCCACCAATAATACAAAGCTTTTAGAGGATAATTCTTCTAGAAGCTTTTTTTATTTTTACTATAGACTACAAAATAATTTTGATTTGATAGCTTAAATTTTATAAAGTTATCATATGAAAAAACTACTACTACTTTTATTCTTAATACCTAATCTGGTGATGGCAGATTGAAACTTAATAAATTATTACTAGTATTGGCTCTTGTTTTAATAATCTTGGCGGGAATAACATGGCTAATACCAACTTAATAACTACCAAAAAATTAACTGCCATACCTCTATATATAGGCTAGGGAGATTGATTATGAAAGCTAGTGATAAAGGACTGATATGTCATTAGAGAATATATTTGGTGCTGTTGTGTTGCTAGGAATAGGCTTAGTCATACTGTTACATCCAGATAAATTTCGCTATTCATCCAAACAGATTAAGCAATTTATCTTCAGATACTGGTGGATTTCCGTATTTGTACTTCTTGGTTATTTAACGATGGGTGAGTGGAGCAACCTCTTCATCCCAACAGACTAATTTTTCCTTAAATGTATGCCTCTGACCTTGAGCACAAACCCAGCACACTTGACCTAAATATATAACACTTATAAACTAGAAGAGTAATACTTGATTAACATAAAATATGTTTGTAATCAATAAGTTATAGTATCGACAGGGGATAGAGCATCCCCCTCCTAAGGGGAGGGTCGCACGTTCGAATCGCGTTGGGGTGCAGATAAACCCACTATTAAATCAACTTATTAATCATCATAAGAGCATAAACCAAGTTTTCATCTTTACTAAGGTCTAGGCTAAGATACTCGTTGGGAGGTCTCCCCATAAATTTTGTAGTATGCGTTATAAAGCCCCTTTATTTAAGGATTTTATATTGCCATAAGTACCATGCCGCAATAGATCTGTAGGGCTGCCAATTAGATGAAATTTTGGTCAATTCTGTTACAGAAATGGGTAAAGACATTTTTT
>Ga0257121_1001209_pt1 | contig 20106 bp, 24 predicted proteins | sample SI106_100metaG_FD_190180 | JGI IMG/M metagenome (GOLD analysis project Ga0257121, IMG submission 190180) | Marine microbial communities from Saanich Inlet, British Columbia, Canada - SI106_100 | ecosystem: Environmental > Aquatic > Marine > Inlet | place: Canada: British Columbia | collected... | reverse complement strand
CTTGTGGTCGTACTAGACGTGCACCACGAGCAGCACCAAAAAAAGAAAAACCCCCACCAGGCAAGTCAGGAAAAAGATGGAGACGGGAGCAGAATGAACAAAGACGACAAGCCAAAGAAGAAGCTAGAAAACAATCAGAACGACAAGAAGAAGCTGATAGAAAAACGGGACAACAAAAACCCTCAGACACAACTGATTATGGAGATATGGCAAGAAAAATAGGAGCAACAGCTGCTGTGCTTGGCGGTTTAGAATATGTGAGAAGAAGACCAGGATATGGTCCTAATAATCCACGTCCACGGCGTTCATTGACACCGCCTAGAAGATAAAATTGAAATTAGAATAATATATAAAAATTATATTATTCAACTATAATCTAAGATGAGTGTCTCCAGTTGCTTTACTTTTCCTCTGCGTTTTGCCGAGCAAGTCAAATTGAATAATCTTTCCCAGTGTAATTGTTGTCTTAGACATCAAATCAACAAACCTTCTGAACTTAAACCATGGGTAGAACTTCACTCAACTCACAACCGGGATAATCCTTGCCAATGTGACTGCCGTCATAGAGCACGGTGGATTTGCCGAGAGATGTGTGGCAATTCGCTAGTTGCGGCACATGTTGGAGTTGTCGAGGAGCCCACAGACTTCGATAGTGTCATGGATCGTTTGGAAAAGAATGGCACTATATCATCTACGGAGCGAGAGTCTTTTGTAAAATTAATGATGGACCAAAACGAAGTGGCGCAAGCAGCATATGAAGTCTTTGAGCTGGACAATGACGAGGAAGAGATGGTAGATACTCTTCGTCGGATTAACAAACCGATTGATTCGGAATACTACGTTCCCGTCCTCCCATTTGTCTTAGTGAACGTTTCCCACGGAATAGGCACCGGGGTCACCAGTGGTAGTGGCTTCGCGTCAAGTTCCTCTGACGAGGAAGCTGAGGAGGAGAAGGGTGGTGGTGGCTTCGCGTCAAGTTCCTCTGACGAAGAAGCTGAGGAGTACTGTGGAGGTGAATCCAAAACAGAATGGTAAATTAAATAATTCTCATAATCTTTTCTTGTTGAATACGCATTGGATTAACCATAATCATAGATTTTGCTGTTGGTATTATTCTATTTTTATTATGCCTTTCTCTCCAGAAAGGAAAACAAAGATACCTGAAACAACAGAAGAATATACCACATCCAATAAAACCCAATAGTATAAACCACATGATTTGATGTTCGAGCAACTGGTGCATATAATACTATTACTATACTAATTTCTTGTAAGTATATTTCTATAACTATATAACAGAAGTTCAGACTAGTGTATTGGCATCACATACACATTTTTTTTCCATAAGAGGCGCAACTGGTCCTTTATCGATGCATCTCATTTCTTCCATATTTAATACTACCGTTTGTAAATAATTTGCTCTTTTAACATACACATCTATTTTTTTCGCCATCTGAAAACGTTCACCGGCATTATTTACATGTTTCATATAAACCAACAACTGTTCAATTCCTTTATTATATAGTACCAATGCTTCAGAAAAATCGTGGTCGTGGTCTTTTTCAGTAGCACGAGTTATATTTCTGATAGCTTTTGCTATTAAAGATTTATTATTCTCTCCAAGAGACTTCATGATAGGGTTAATTTGGGAGAACTCAATCTCTTCCTTTGTTAATTTTATAGGTTTTGACGCGCTCTTATTTGTAATATAATTTTTAATAGGATTCGGCTTGTATTTTATATACCAACCAGAAGCCAATATACAACCTATAAATATAAATACAATAGAGACAGACACAGCCAATGCGGCTCCAACATCCTTCCCACCATTAATTTCTTCTCTTCTATTTTCAATATTGTTTGCATTTTTAATAATATATTGATTCAATACATATCCTGTCTCATTCCCACCATAAGTATTATTCAGACTACCAGAAATATTACCAATACTAGAAGTATTACCAAACCCGCTACTATTAGTCTTCAAAATAATATCAGTTGTATTACCATATGTTGTAACATTATCTACCCCGGTTGTATTACACTCTATACAAAGCACCGGTTTGCTGGAGTTTTCTCGAGCACGACATAAAAAATGATTCGATGTAATATGACAAAACATATTATTTGAATATGTGAAATAAGCTCCTATACCCATTATACTACCAAATATACAACAAGTAGTACATATTACAAAAGCCCATATCTTAACTCTATAATTTTCTCCTTCATACTCGTCCATTTAATCAAAATAAGTTTTTATATTCAAGTAATTTCTACTAATAATTTAAATTACAAAAATGTTTTAGATTATTATATTCTACCTTACACTTCTCTTAACAATACAGCGTGTGCTCCAACTTTGCCTTTTCCTTTGCAATTCTTAATTGATTATTTTCATTTTTTAATTTTTCATTTTCTTCAGCCAAACTTTCAAATAAAACTTCCTCGGCTTTGGTATATAAATCAAATTTTTCCATTATCTTATATGCCGCGACTAAAGATTCTTCTAAGATTTTAACCTTATTTCTAAGAGCAGCATTTTCATTTTGCAAAATAAAATCTGTCCTTGGTAGTTGTCTTCCCCTCTTATTTTCCATTTTGTTTTTTAAATTAGAAAATAAGTAATTAATTAGATTCAATTTAATTATAAACCCAATAAGTTAATGTGGCATATTATGATCCGAAAATACATACATAGGTGGTGCAGTAGGAGTTATCATAGGAGGGGCTGATGGCGAGACATGATATAAATTTCTGCTATAATTAGTTCGTCGTTTTCTCCGGTGCCATCTATTTACATTTCTTCTACCCTTGAGCATATTTAAAAATTTTCTATTGGCCTGTCGTGAGGTAATATGCTTCGTTTTTGAACCAGTTTTAAATTTCTGTCGCCAGTTATTAATAATAGACCTTATTTTTTCTAATCTCTCCATTATGATAATAATATAGAGCAAAAGATTTAAATAAAAACCTCGTTTATATAAAATGTTTCCTCAACTACCCAAAGAATTAGAGCAATTAATATTTGAGTTTGATAGCACAAGACGAAGTTTTTACTTATATCCTATAATACAAAATCCACTATATCTTTTTGAATTAGAATTCGTGACTCCTTATTGGCAGATAATACCGGCTTGTTTGAACCTCAGCAATCCTTGTTCCTTGGAAAGTGAATCTCGTCGCGGATACGATAAATTATATAGCAAACAAGCATCTAATTTAATAGATTTTCACCATGATACATTTTCACAAAGAACAACTGATTTGATAAAAATCTTTTTATTTGACACGAAAGGTCAAGGATACTGGAGAGTTTTTAAAAATATACGAGATTATACACCTATGTATAAAAAATTAGCCGACGATCAAGAAACATTTATAAAGGAAAAAATGGGTTATAAAAATATAGGACCAATCAATCGTGTATATACCCTTGGATTAAAAGTTAATTAATAAAATTGAATATTAAAATTATTTTCTTATAACATAGAAATAGTATTACAATGAATCAACCAGAACAAAAAGAGCCAGAACAAATAGGTGGAGGAGAGGAAAAAAATCAAGTGCCCTTATTGACCGTTGCCGAATATTTCCACGACCAGCACGCTTCAAACTTGACGGTCGATTGGGAGCACAATCCTATCCCATGTTGCAAAAAAAAGTTTGATGAAAAGAAAGAGTTATTGAGTACCAATCTTGACACAATTAAAAAAATAACTAAATTGCGTAATGAAAATACAAAAATAGAGGAGCTAATTAAAAAATATTTAATAGAGCTTGGCAGAGAGAGAGACAAAATTAATAAGGAGAGAGAGGAGTTCACAAAAGAACAAGAAGACCAAAAAGAACAATATGAGGATTGTAATAGACGATTAGATATGCGAGTTTCTGCAATAGAAAATGCAATTCGAGATTGTAGTGAAGATAAAATGGTGAGTCTAAATATCGGAGGTGAAGTATTCCTAACTTTAAAATCGACTATAAGTAATGTTAGTCCGTTCTTTGCTTGCTTGTTTTCGGACGATTGGGGAGATACGAACCGCAAAACAATTCGTGATAAGGACGGTAATATCTTTATAGACCGCTCGCCTCTTTATTTCCAATATATATTAGATTGGTCAAGGAATGGGGCAGATCCACAAGAATTAATAGACATTGTACAAGCAATACCTGGTCCAACTTGGGCAGACCAAAGAGGTTTAAGTTCAAAACTTTCCCTAAAAACATTTATGAAAACACTGGAATATTATGGTATTGATCATGAATTTTGCAACTTTGATCCAGAACTGGTCGTAGGTAATAAATTAGATATCTATTGGCGCGGAGAAAAACGCACCTACAGAGGAACAGTTAAAGATTTATATTTTGACGAAGATTTGCGTGAACTACTTGTTATTATAGATTATGAAGATAGTACAACTTGGAAATATAAAGTTGCACGACTGGCCAAAACAACTGGACCATTTAGTCACAAAAAAATGCACAACGCTGTGGCAAACAACACTAAATGGTGGCATTATGGAGAAGATAAAGGTGGGATAATAATTAAATCTGCTCCAAAACAAAACTTGAATCCGTCTCCTGCCAGCTTGATAGCACCCACCACCCAAACATAAAAAATATTTAAATATTTTCTTCATCAATTATTACAAACTGTCCCCACCCTTCTTCAGAATCAATATCACTATTGACAGCTTCTTTCTTCAACTCCCATGTATACCAACCAACAAAATAATTAACCAGATTACCAATAACTGTATTAACAGAGAACAAGTCTGTAAATCCAGACATTATATTTAACTTATTAATATTTAATAATAATAAATTAAAATCAATTTTTCTACAGTATACATAAATGTATATCGAAGGAAAGGATTTACCACAAGGAAGATACTTATTTCAGCGTTATCTAACACAGAATGGAGAGAAAGTTAAAGTAAACACATATAAAATAGAAAGAACAACTGAGGGTTATGAATTTTATGATAGTGAAACAAAAATAGAAGATGAACTTCGCAGAATAGAATTAAAAAAGAATAAACTAGCACTAATATGGACAAAGGGTTCTCGATTAGGATTATTATATTCAATAGAAATTCCCGAAGAAACCATCGCTTCTGAAAAAAGTTAATTTATAATATATTTAAAAATAAGACTTTATTATTAAATATAATGAGCAATAGTACGTGGACCTTTGTTACTAATATGTTTTTCGCCGCTACTGGTGCAGCTTCGGCAAATTTACTTGCTAATGTAGGCTATCGTAACCAACATGGTTCGATTGATTGGCGAGATCTAGCAATTATAACATCTATAGGCGCAACACTTGGTGTACATTATGCAAAAACAGGCAGACCTTTTTTCTTATCAAATCAATAGGCCAATTGGTAGGCATTATGGTCATCGCAAACGCATTCCCCGCGATATCCTACTAAATATTTTCCTCGACGACCATCACCACATATACAACTATCGGGTTCACCACCTTCTGGCGTCTGCACGCAAAATTCTCTGCTGTAACCTTGTGCTCTACAAGCTTGATACGTGGGTATAAAGAAGTCTAATTCGTTAATACCGGAGTAGCCTTCTTTTGTGGACATTGCATTTTTAATTCCATATAATACAGCTAAAGCGATTAAGAAAGCTCCAACACAACACAATACAGTATTCATATACATAAATATGAATATTATATAATTATGATATTAACAGAAATTACTCATAGTCGCACTCCAAACTATTTTCCAACCTACGTGGTAATAATTCTTTAATTCTGTCATAAACAATGGTTTCATTCTTCAACAAATCTTTTGCCATCGATACAATTAATTTTTTGTGTTTCTTTAAAACAGAAAAAGTAAATTCTTCTATTTCATCGACCATAACTTTACATTGTGAAAACACAGAGTCTGCAATATTCTCTCCAATAACGCCCATATATTGTGGATTAAGTGGACCAATTTCTTTACTCATTCCCCAACTAGTATTATATAACCTGACAAAGTTGGATATCTTTTCAATGTCATCCGCAGCACCAGTAGATACATCTCCATAAATAAGTTTTTCTGCAACTCTACCACCCAATAGCACGCTAATTTGCGCTAATATAGCTTTACTTGTATGTAATTTTTTATTTGCAGGTTTGGGTTGTGAGAATCCCAAAGCAGCTTCTCCGCGTGGAATAATGCTGACTTTCACAGGAGGTTCAGACCCCTTTAAAACATATCCCATAAAAGCGTGTCCTGCTTCGTGATAAGAAACGCGTTCTTTTTCTTCATCGCTCATCATTCGCTCGCGTTTTTCCCTACCAATCATAACTTCATCTATTGCAATTTGAATATCACTATCCGTTAATCCAACTTCTTCTTGTCCGCGTTGAATAGCATTTATTTTCGACTGATTAGCAATATTGGCGATATCTGCACCAGTCATTCCAGCTGTTCTTTCGGATAAAGTTGCATATGACAATCCTTCAGGTAATTTAATATCTCCAAGATACATTTCAAACATAGATTTTCTTTCTGAAAAATTGGGTGGGTCGAAATATATTTTTTTATCGAACCGACCAGAGCGCAATAAAGCAGGGTCGAGATATTTAACTAGGTTAGTTGCTGCAAAAACCATAATATTATCACACATGTCAAATCCATCCATTTCTACCAACAACTGATTCAAAGTAGAGGCTCTTTCCGAGTTTCTCTCCAAATTTCTTTTGCTACCCACGGCATCTAATTCATCGATAAAAATAATACATCTCTTCTCTTTTTTCGCCTTTTTAAATAAATCACGAACACGTCGAGCACCAACCCCAACATACATTTCCACAAATGAACTTCCGGCTTCACTTATAATGGGAATATCTAGTGTTTGGGCCATTTTTTTCACCAATAATGTTTTACCAGTACCAGGTGGTCCAGCAAGTAATATACCTTTAGGTAATTTAACTTCCCAATCAGAGTATTTTTTTTTATTATTAATAAAATCCATATAATATTTAATTTCTTCTTTCACGCCTTCTAATCCCACAACTTCGTCTAGTGGTGTAGAACCAAATTTCTTTTTAGTTTCTTCTTTCCATTTACGAACTTTTCTTGTAATTTTTCCAAAGGAATTATTAGAATGCGTATCAAATATCTTAATAAGAATCCAAAATATAACCAAATAAAATAAAACATTAGTCTCAGATTCCGGTGGTGGAGGTGGGGGTGGAGATGTACTGTTTCCAAAAAATCCAAACATCTTTTTTAATATTATATACAATGATGCGTTAAAACCATTTTAATATATAATTTTCTCTCCAAATATATATATATTATGGCAAATATAGAAATGAAAACTATGTCTGAACAAATTCCAGCATTAACACAAACTCAAAGAGACGCATTAGAACCATTGGAAGATTCGATAGGTTATTTAGGTGCAACGCGAGAAACATTAGAAGGACTAAGAAAGAAACATTCTATGAAGCATTTCGAAAATGATACTAACCCACGTACAGGCGACGGATTTTTCAAACGAGGAACAGAACAGTATCACCGCACCAAAGCCAAGTTCATGAGAGATGGTAGAAATATGCATGTTGCCGCCAATGCAGGCGTTCCAGTAGCAGCTATAGCCAAGGCTCACGAAGCTATAGCAAATAGAATAAATGCAGTGAAAGAGGCTCATATAGCTCTTTCAAGAACCCATCCAACATTAGCATGGAAAGACGGAAAACTAGGGCAAAAAAACAGAAAATATAAAACTCCTTCTGGTGACACACAATCCTTGGGAAACTATCATGGTAAAAAAGTTACAGAAGATGGAATACCGAAAACATTCAAAAAAGGGGGAAGAAAAAGAACACGCAAAACCCGAAGACGCAAACACAAAAGGAAAACCAAAAAACACAAAAGGAAAACCAAAAAACACAGACGCAAACACAAAAGGAAAACCCGTAAAAGAAAAACTAGAAAGCACCGTCGTTAATTATGTTTTATGAATTAAACTATAATTAATACTAGATAAAAAAATTGAATTAATAATTTATCTTATAGATAAAACCATTCCCAACCTTCTTTACCAATTCTCGAAATGTCTACCCCAATCAATAAGAAACTATCCTGCTTAGGTGCTGTCAAGCGGCGCAAAGACAATCAGGCTCGTCCTGCTATACCATCCATTGCAATCGTACAGTCAACGCGTGATCGTAGTGGCTCTATGGCTAGCTTCCAAAGATCGGCGGCACAATCATTGTATACTTCAATCCTTGATCACAAACAAAATTCAAAAGATAATAATGTAAAAATTACATACTCGCTTACTACATTTGACGACAGGGTTGACCATCCATTCCAAAATGTGGACATCCACGATGTAGTTCTCACGGAAGATGAAGCAGTAAATCTCGTTGCGCCGCGTGGTTTAACACGATTGTATGCCACAGCAATTGAAGATCTTGCTCGACTTCGCAAAACAGTCAAAAAAATAAAATCCGAAAATCCCAACTCAACCGTTAAAGGTATATTTGAACTGCATACAGATGGACATGACAATGAATCGCGGCCATTAACATCAGCCGATTTGAATGCAGCCGTTACAGCAGCACGAACGGAAGGCATTGTCTGCATTTATGCAGGAGCTAATCAAGATGCAATTACAACAGGAACAAGTTATGGATTTAGTGCAGATTTGTCACTGACAACGGATAGTACCCCAACGCGTGGTGGCGCTGGATTACGTATGTGTTCACAAGCAGTAATGCGCGCCTGCTCTGGCATGCCGCCAGCATTTACTCAATTAGAACGCAATGTTAGTGCTCCTATACCGAGTTCTGACAAAACTTCATCACCTCCTCCATCACCAAGCACAATGGCATCTGGTGCTGCACTTTTGGCTATGAGTCCCTCATCGACAAACACACCAGCTCGAAATATCCTAATGCGCCCTGGCTTTCAATATCATAATTACCAAAACCCCACAATACCTTCGCCAATCCCACTTACGCGTCAAACAAATCAGCGTATTGTTTAATCATATTTAACAAATCTTCGGTTAATGCGAATTTTCCTTATTTATATTTTAGTAAACTAATTTACCAATGAAATTAAAAATTTTAACATGGAATTTAAATTTTTTTTATGATAACTGGTATAATCGAATACATTCTATAAATAAGGTTTTAGAAAAAGAAATCAAACAGAATGATATAATTGTTTTACAAGAAGCAACTATTCCATTTCTTAAGAGTGTTGATACCATTTTTGATTGTTTAAAATCGCCATTAATATCCTATACATCACATTATACATTTTCGGATGAAATAAAAACCATATTTGATAAAGTTGCTTCCTATTTTCCAAAAAAACAAGCAAAAATTATATGTGTTTTAAAATTTATGCTGGATAAGTTTTTTGGTATAGTAGGTTGGACTTTTTCTCATTTTGGCAATACATTTCAATATCTTTATTTTAATTATCCATTGGTACTGGGTTTTTTATTTCTTACTTTATTACCACTAATTTTAATGTGTGGGTATCTTTTCCTAGGCATGGTGGTTATAGTAAATAAAAGACTTAAAACTGTTGTGAAATCCAAATTTGTAGGTAGATTATTTCAATATTCTCAATTCACATTTAATAATAAGGAAATTCTATTATGTAATCTGCATTTAAATGAAGCGTGTGATACAAAAGGTTACAAAGAGCTTATAAAAATTATATCGTTTACAAAAACAATACCACACGATATTTTAATTCTCGCTGGAGATTTTAATTCATCTCCCACATCAAAAGTTTATAAATATTTAACACAAAACGGTTTCAAAAGTGCCATTAAAGAAAAGCATAACAAAGATATTAAAACTTGGCCAGCAATAAATCCTCAGACTTGCATTGATTATATATGGATTAAAGGTAAAAATGTTAAAATATGTAGTGCTAATATTTTTGGAAATTCTTTAAACACAGACCATAAAGGTGTGAAATGTTGTTTGGATATTCTATAATACTTTAGAAAGGGAACCAATTACTATTAAAATTGAATATAAATTTAAAACATTATTACATATACTAATCACTATGACAACTTATATTGCAAAAGAAACTCAAACGAATGTTGAGGAGCAGAACAAAGAGCAGAACAAAGAGCTGACCAAAGAGCTGACCAAAGAGCTGACCAAAGAGCTGACCAAAGAGCTGACCAAAGAGCAAGCGGAGGAGGAGCCAACCTGTGGTATTTGTTATATAGCTCTGAATAACAAAAATACAGTAATTACTACCTGCGATCATGCATATTGTACAACTTGTTTCTTCAAATGGCTTGACAGAAAAGAAACTTGTGCTTTATGCAGAAAAGTATTACTTTCCGATACAGTAGTTGAGGAGCGTTTAAATACTTTACAAGATGTTCAGGAAGAATTAATGGATAATTATAGATGTTTGAGAGTCTTGAAAAGAAATATTAAAAAAAAAAGGTGTAAAAAAAATAATTTATCAGATGATATTAATTCTCTCCTAAATCGCCAAATCAGACTGCGTTGTTTACTCCAGCAAACGAGAACGATGTGCAAAGAAACTCTTGTTCGTAGCAAGTTTTTAAAGCAAGCAGTGGAAATGCAAAAAGAATCGTTGGATTTAATGAAAAATTATAGAAGCGAATGGGAGGAGTTACATACTCCCTTACTAGCCCCTACAGAGGACGAGGGGTCGAAGGAAGAATCTGAAGAAGAATCTGAAGAAGAGCTTGATGTAGTTAATATGACAGCAGCAATAGATAATATGATAATATTAGAACGCAGAAGAACAAGAACGGCACTACAACGAATGCAAGAGGCAGAACGTGTTGCTGCGGAAATTATTGAAGTTGAAAATTCCGATGACGATATTAACGAAGATGGTGTGGAAGAACACGTCGCAGAGGAAGATGCCGTCGAGGAAGAAGCCGAAGAAGAAATAGAAGTTGATTTAACAGTATTTGGTACAAGCATACCTACATTTGACTTTAGAACACCACCTCGTCGAACAGTTAGAGTTCCAACTGATAGAAATCATCGCCAATCACCAATGTTTGTGTTTGGCCAACAATCAAATTCTATTACCAATGCTTTTCAAATGCCAACATTATTTACGCCAATTGGTTCAAGAGAAGAACTCTTAACTTCTCCATCAACTATTCCCCCAGTTTTAGAAATGCAACGTGGTCCGGGCCGCCGATTTGATTGGAGACGTGAAGAGAATTCTTGGCCCTTGAATCCTGGTCACACAGCAATGAGACGACTATTTGACTCACCCTCAGGAACTGATAATGAAGAAAAAACGGGTGAATAAATTTACTCAATTTTCCCAATAAAAAAAAAATTGATTCGCGGGTTTTCAATAACTTATAAGAAAATTGAACGATAATGTAGAGGCTTTAGCCCCAAACAACTTAAAGAAATTATACTATACTATAGTGTAGAGTAAAACTTCATGAGAACTTACAGCAATTCAATTAATCACTATTTATGACCGGATACAGGTTCAATTCCTGCTGCAGCACTCGAAAGAGTGGGGTTGGTACCTAGGTAAACTGCCTGTTCTCAGTTACAATACATAAGCTCTGGTAGCTCAGTTGGTAGAGCGCACGACTGTTAATCGTGAGGTCACAGGTTCAACCCCTGTTCGGAGCGTTACAATAAAAATTAGACAAATAAAAACCAAATGGTTTCAAACAGCAACCCATCTTTGCATTATAAGCACGAGGTCGCAGGATCGAAACCTGCTCGAAGCGAATGCTTCGATAGCTCAGAGGAAGAGCGCGTATAAAAGAAACCAGCACCAAATAAATTTGCTTTCTTAGCTCAGTCGGTAGAGCGCATGACTTTTAATCATGTGGTCGTGGGTTCAACTCCCACAGAGAGCACTTGTGATTTTATAAAATTTTTATTTAATTTAAGCGAATAAAAAATTGAAATGATAACTATTTTAAAGAAGTAATGTATTCTTATATCAACAGTGAAGCTATGTCAATACCACCAAACACCTCCTGCTTTTCCTTCTTAACAGAAGGAATTGTAGACAAGGAATGGGGATATGGTATCCGTCGTGTAAAACTTACGGTTAATCCAAATGCACCGGAATTCGTTACAAAAATACCTTACACATTTATTAGTTCCGGGTTCAGAGATCAAGAAGGCAACTGGTTTGCATGTCTGCGTATGAATGTTGACCAACATACTCCAAAAAAAATGCGACCAATGAACCAACATTCACACATCCATCAGTTGTGGGGAGAAATGATGCTAGAATTTGCACAGGAATATGCCGATAAGCATAACAATAGTCAATTAGCATATTAATCAAATAATGTGTCCTGAATATGACATTAAAGTGTTCGGATAGCGGCGTGGCGCAGAGGTTAGCGTGCTCGGCTCATAACCGGGAGGTCAGTGGTTCGAACCCACTCGCCGCTATATTATAAAAATCACATATTGCCTATTTCCCGTAGTCTGGCCGATCGGGGAGGGTTCAAGATCCTCTGGGCGAAAGCCCCGCGTCAGTTCAAATCTGACAGTAGGCATATTTTTAATCCATTTATGTTTCCTCGCAGCAAAATTCTTATTGCACTATTAGCCGGTTAAATTGGTTCGATTCCTCTTGGCGGGAACGCGATATTGCGCAAATATCACCCGCTATAGCATAATGGTTAATGCACCGTAAAGAAACGGAAGCAGCATCAACAAGTTGATTTGTCCGAGTGGTCTAAGGAGCCAGGTTTAGGTCCTGGTATGTTCGCATGCGGGGGTTCAAATCCCTCAATCAACATTTATAACAGTTTAATAATCTGTTATGAACTATTATAAATTTTTTTTCTAATAATTTATTAATGGGATTTAAACCTTTATTATCTTACCGCGGCACAACCATAGCCAGAGCTTTTTTATTAAATGCTATCCTTATTGGTGTTACAACTGCATTTACCATTGAAGTGAGAAGAACTGTTAATGAAAGTCGATATACAAAAGATTTCCCTGACATACCTCATAAAGTTTTAGCAACAGCATTTGCTTCTACCTTAATAGGGCTGACAGCATATATTTTGTTAAGAATTTTATTTGGTACAGGAGGAGGGATGTTAGCACCAATCAAACCTTATCCATCGTTCTTATAATTTCATTATTTAATCTCAAATACTTATATAATGAAAATTAAACCAATCCAATTCATATTAATGGCCATTGTCTTATTAGCTATCGACGCTGTGTATCTCAAATTCATAGGCGGACCATTTTATAGTCTTGCAGTTAAGAAAATCCAAGGAAATGAAATAAATTTTAGAATGTATTCGGCTGTCATTGTTTATATAATTTTAATAACAGGACTGTATTATTTCGTGATTGGTCCAAACAAAACAGCCAAGGAAGGTGCGTTTTTCGGATTAGTTATTTATGGCGTCTTTGATTTCACAAATCATGCTATTCTTGATAATTACTCATTGCCTTTAGCTATGATGGATACTATTTGGGGGATGGTATTATGTGGTACAACTACTTTTATAATGACAAAAATATTTTAAGATATATATATATATGATCAAAACCAAAAATTCGACTGGTACACCAGCATCGGCACCAGCATCGGTAGCAACATCGCCGCCACCCCAATTAACAGCAGAACAACAAATGTTTATGCGGAATGTAGTACGCCCCAAGAAGCCACGATATGTACAAGCAGCGGATGCGGCAGCAATACAAGAATTAACAAAAAATAAAGAAAAGAATACTTTAAATATTATACACGGCTCGAACATATCAGAATATAAGGAATATTTGGAAGCCAGGTGTAATAAATTATGCCTTTTTAAAATAAGACACGATATTCAACCGTATTATAAAACCAACCAAAAAGTTAAAGCATATATTGATAAGAATTGCAGTGAGTGCATAAAAACACTAACAGGGTTTAATAGAGCATTAGATACAGCAATAGAACGAGTATTACCAGGCACAGATCCCGGTAGTCCAACAGCAAATTTTAATATGATTTTGATTTTAATCGAAAATGGTACAGCTATATTTAATGCTTTACCAATCAGATTTAGAAACGACTTAACAAACTTCGAACCTTTAGATGGTGGAGACATAGAGGCAAATAAATATTCGTTATTAAACCAGCTAGAAATAAATATAAAAAGTTTCATAGAACGTAGTGAATTAGCTCGCCGGGGCACTAAAGCGACACGCATCGCTCGCCGCGGGGGAAGAAAATCAGCAAGACGAAAAAAAAGAAAAAAAACAAAAAGAAGAAAAAGAAGAAGAAAGAGAAGAACAAGAAAAAGATTTAAACGGTAAATAATAATCTAATATGGGTACACCATATGCATCCTTGGTCTAGTTGGTTATGACGTCGCCTTTACACGGCGAAGATGGCGCGTTCGATTCGCGCAGGATGTATTCTATTATTATATAGTCTTTTATATAATAATGGCATCATTAGCACAAGAGGCACAAATGCATCAAATACAAGAATTTGTCGGATATCCAATAGCAAATTTATTAAATTGTGATAACAAACCAGAAAACACTGATACTGCATTTTTTACATATGGTAGATTTCAACCAGGGCATAGAGGACACGAACATATGATTACGACAATGTTTACAAAGGCTGAAGAAGAAAATGTAAAAACAAAAACTAAAATAACACCTGAGAAAACAAATATATATGTTTTTGTTTCGCCCAGTGGTGGTCCAAACGAAAAAAACCACACTAGAAACCCATTAACCCCAAATGCAAAAGTCCACTTATTACAACAACAATACGCTGGTGCTCCCATTCATTTTATTAACATGGGAGAAGCACAAACTAAGGGCGAAAATGCTGGACCAGGAGGTGCTGTAAACCTATTAAAGAAGTGTTACACTAATGCACTTATGTTCGTGGGAGGAGACAGAATTGGTGCTTTTGATTGGTTGGGACATAAAATGAATATAGATTTTGAAGGTATAGACCGACCAGAAGGTGCCATGTCAGCTACCGCCGTGCGCAAAGCTGTTACAGCTAAGCATCAAACAAGACAACAAACATCCATATTTGAAAATGCAATAAAATTCAATGCTGTTTCACAAGCACACGCAGATGAAATTAAACAAATGATATTAGACGCCCACCGCAAAGAAGGCGGCAAGAAAAGACGCAAAACAAGACGCAGACGCAAGACAAGACGCAAAAGAAAACGCAAAATAAGACGCAAAACAAAACGCAAAATAAGACGCAAAACAAAACGCAAAAGAAAAGTAACAAAAAAGCAAAAAGGGGGTTTAAACTGGTACGAGGATTTAATTAAACTAAGAAATTCGCTCACGGGGTGATACAAAATGGTAACAGGAAGAATGTGTAAATTCCGTTAATAAATTGAATGAATAAAAATAAGAGATTTAAAAAGTATTAAACCTCTTATTTCAAGAATGTCATTTAAAACAAACCTCTCATGTTTTAGTTTTACGTGCAGCACTCAACCAGAAGAGTTAACAAAACGACTCAGATCTAGTAATAAAATTCTTCTTCCACCCAGTGTTCTTTACGAACTTAATCAACAACAAGACCTGAGTGATAATATTATGTTCTTTAAAGTGAGCAATAAAGAAATGCAGTTTGGTATTGTATGTGGTGTGCACGAATTTTCAGCACCACCTGGAATTTGTCATGTGCCATTTCATATCATGAACAATATTGGAATAAGAGAAGGTCAACAAGTAGAAATAGAAAAAATATGTCCGGTTCAGGGAACATATATAAAATTACGCCCACATAAAACTGAATTTATTAATCTCTCCAATCCAAAAGCAGTATTAGAAAGAATCATGAGCCGCGACTACCCGGTAGTTTCACAAGGACAAACAATAGAATTATATTATGAAGAGCTGGATTGCAAATACCTTATCGATATTGTGGAAACAAAACCCGCCTCGATAATCAGCATTGTAAACACAGATATTAATATTGATTTTGACCAACCTTTGGATTATGTCGAACCACCCCCGCAACCAAAATACAGTCCACCTCAAAAACCATTATCTCCAATTTCAGAGATTCCTTCTCCCGGTTCTGGAGAGAATAAAATCATAAGTCGTCAAACACAATTAAAATGTATGCAGAACCCAACTACAAAACAATTTGTCCCATTCTCTGGTCAAGGCAATAAACTTGGATCAAGCTAACATAAAAAAGAGCACTAAAAAAAAAGCACCAATAATTAAAACAATAAGTAAAACTTTATTCAATTTTCAAATGATTTACAGTTTCATTCCCTCCTCCATTTGAACATACAAAAGTTCATCAAGTGGCTTTTCATCCACAAATTCTTTATCTTTTAACAAGATATGAATTGTTGGAATAGCAGCTAATTCACTAAATATACCTGATAGAACAGCTATATCCATTTGAACTATAGCTAATTGTAATGTAAGAGCATATCTAATAGCATTTAACATAAACATTATATTTGCTAGAACTTGCAATTCTTTCCTAGTAAATCCTTCTATTTTTTTTTGATTAGGATTATATATATTAAATGTTAAGATTGGCATTCCAAGTTCATTTATAAACACTTTACATATACGAAATAATAATACATAAACCAAGAGAATATTGTAACGAGTCCAAGTATTTATTTTTATAGATATGATAATTAAATCTTCATTTGGTCCAAAACGATAATATGTACTATCTTTATTTGCTAGAAGTATTGTTGGGATTATTACTGAAACCAATAATAAGAATTGTCCAACTATACATATTTTTAGTCGTTGTTTTGGTGTTAGTTGCATTTGTCAAATAATATTGCAAAAAAAAATGCATCTTTTTCAATTTTTATTTTTTTATTTTTTATAGTAGTTGTAGTCTAATAATTCTCAGTCCAAGTTTCCCCTTTATAATTATTGTAATGGGTAAAATTTCCGGCTTTTCCTTCGTAGTTTTCTCTAAGACCGCCCCAGCATGGCTGGTAATTTTGTGAGCCACCGTAGACTGTTACTCCCCATTTTTTCGCAGCTCGCCAGTTAAATTTACTGCCCCCTACCGACTTGTATTTGCCTATTTTCTGTTCAGGTACTCCTTTCGCTATGAGTTTCTGTTTTTCCGCTTCTGTGAAGAGTTCTAGTTCATCTACTGGTCCTACCATTTGTTGTGTAGTAAAACCATTGTCTAGGCCTACGCAGGGTACTCTTCCAGTAGTGTAGCTGAGGAAAATTTTCTTTTCTCGTATCTTTTCCTTAGCTTTTTCCAAAATTTCTTCCTTCTTTTGCTCGTAGAGCACCGTTTGCTCTTGTGCTTGTTCTGTGTATTTACTTTTCTCATTTTCTGGTAGATTAGCCCATTTGTGGCGCATCTCTTGGCAGTAGAGATGGTATGCGTTTAATGGTTTTGATAGGGCTTTTATTTCAGCCTTAGTACTATCATTGTGTGCTTTAATTTCTTGTGTTGTAAAAGTAGCCATGTTTATTGTTTTTTCCAATCAAATAAGGATAAAAAAATTTTTCAATTTTTTTATAAATTTTTGATAAATTAAAAATACTCACTACCCAAGAATTATGGTGCACTTGCAAGATTATTGTATTTTCTACTCTCAACGGATTGGGCTTGCTATCGCCTATGCCACCGTATATCTGAGCCATTATATATCAATTCTACTACGTTGTAAATATAATGGAGGATGAACTCTCACCCCCAAAGAGTAATCATAAAGAGGAATTGAACCTCTATAAAGCACCCATGCTATGATTGCGCATCGCCTATTCTCCACAGTTGTATTTGTATATTAGTCCGCCGATTTAGCTTGTGCTGCCAAAGTCAGCTTGGCTATCTCGTTGTCAATGAAAGTCGAATAGTTTGACGAAGCGAGATAGTAATCTTTGTCGTACTCAAAGCCTTCTATCACAGGACAATCGGTATAGATATCTTCCTCGCTAAGAACTCGCTTTTCTTTCTTTGCATCCCAATCGGACGCAAATTCTTCGTCGCATTGCAGAGACAAATCATAAGTTTCTTTTTTCGCGATTTTTGGCTCAGCAGCTTTTCTAGAAAGTCGCGAAGAGCGGCGGTGTTGTGGGGTAAGTAACATACTTGACAGTTGTGTTTAAATTTGTAATTCGAATTAATTTCTAACAATATGGTTGGTTTTATAATAAAAATCTAATAAGAAAAAAAGTTTTTCAATTTTTAATTAAAATTCCCAATAAACCTATTTATAACTCTATCCCACTAGAGCGCATTGAATAGCATTACCTTCCCAATCAGTCCATGGAGCAAGAGGCTTATTTGCAATAGCAACAATTCCCCAAATCCAAAGAACCATAATGGCGATAGCCCATAAGCATCCAAAGCAGGAACTAGCACACTTACAACAATCAACACGGTCTTCATTTTGAGCACAAAATCCACCCATCATACAACAACAGGCAAGAATAACGATTGCAATCGGTCCAAATACAACAGCCATATAAATATTAAAGATGTCCCATCGATGCATATTTCCCCAACCAGAACCAAATACACCCGTAAACGGAATAGACTGTAATACCATGGGTCCAACAAAATCTTTTCCAGCAACTTCACATTTATCATTCACATCATCCCACCCCCAACAATTGTTGGGATGACAACCACCGGTTACATTTTGATAAGTTAAACATTTCCCAGGACAAACGCATTTACTGTCGTTTGTCCCCGGCTCACACGGAATAGGCTTAGGATTGCTAACAACATCCAGTTCTCGTCCACCTCTCATCAAATGAGCAGAAGAAGCATAAACAAGGGTGATAAACACAATAGCTGGGATGATAAGTCTTTGAGAAGTCATTATAGTATTAGGGTTAAATATCTGTTATTAAACAAACTGATATTTAAATCAATTTTTTTAATTGCTAATATTTTTGATAATATGTAGTCTTGCCAATAATTAGTTACACACCTGGTCCACCGGAACTAATGAATTGCCATACGAATTGATTAGTAATTGCTCCCCCACCAGGATTTCCACTCTGGGGAGCATCAACATAATATCCATTTTTTGATGCAACTAATGTAACTGAACATATGTCAGTGCTTTTATAAGGATTTGGTATACCATTTGGGAAAGCTTGTGCGCCCGATAAATCATAAAATGGATCTAATGCGATACCACCAAAATTATTATCATTGACAAAAATACTATTTGGACAGTTTATTTCATCTCCTATATTTGCCTTAATTAAAACAGCTGCTTTATAATTATTATATGTAGGAGGAACATTTACTCTGACTACAGTAATAGCTTGTCCTAACATAGGAGTATATATTGGGGGTAAGATGAGGCTACAAAAACCACCAACACCATTGTTTGGAGATATAAAAATATATCTAATATCACCTTGATTATAATACGGTGGTGTACTTGCGTAACCTTGGTATCCTTGATTGAAAGTTGGTCCCTGTGCATTTAGAGATGAATAAATGATATTCTGTCTAATAGTATTACAATAGACATTTCCAGAACCAGGGTGATTCTGCCCAACTGTTCTTTGGCTGAGTCGCTTTGTTAGCTGATTATTCCAAGTTTGGTTCCCCCATCCCCATTCACCCAAGAATAAACTACTTCCCCACCCCGGCGCGACATAATTTGGCGGGTTTCCATTTGTATTAGATTGTAAAGGTAATATTTTAATTCCACCCAATGTTCTAATAACAGAACCAGAATCTGCTACATTCAAGTCAAATCGACTTGAACCCGCTTCTAAATTAATAATTACTCTATCAATAGCCTTTTTATTTCCAATTATACCTGACCCATCAGTATAATCATATCCTCCGAAAAGAACTTGATTACTACTACTTTTTGCATTTATTACTTTATTGCTCGCAACTCCGGTATTAGTATCCTGTAAAGTAAAACGACCTGTATTAGTATTATTATTTGATAAATCAATAAATACACCAGTAAATAATTTATTACATGATATATCTTCTGCAATTAAATCGTGAATGGTTGTTTCCCCACTAATATCAACTTTGCTATTACTTGTACCTATTTTAATTTCAGGACTAATAATTTGCATGCCAACGGCAGATAATGTCAACTGAGTTGATGAAGAAGAGCCTACCTTAAGAC
>Ga0257121_1001205_pt1 | contig 20153 bp, 19 predicted proteins | sample SI106_100metaG_FD_190180 | JGI IMG/M metagenome (GOLD analysis project Ga0257121, IMG submission 190180) | Marine microbial communities from Saanich Inlet, British Columbia, Canada - SI106_100 | ecosystem: Environmental > Aquatic > Marine > Inlet | place: Canada: British Columbia | collected... | reverse complement strand
CAAGATAGACGTTTAATCTAGTTTTGTAGATATGAAAAAAAGTAAAAAAATAGGTCCCCTAATAGGTCCCTCGCTCGACACATTTAGCATCATTTTTCTTCTTAAAAAAGGGAAAAAGAATAAGAGAAAATTGTTTCCGATTTATTCTCGTGTAACTATAAATGGGCAAAGAATTGAGCTTTCTTCAAAAAGGTGGATTGATCTAAATGATTGGGATAAGAAAAGACAAAGGCCTAAATTGATTAATAATAAATTAAAGGCACTTAATCATCATCTTGAATACATTAGAAATAAATTTTACTTAGAACATCAAAGATTATCTCAAAGCAATAAACCATTCTCAGCAATTGATTTAAAGAATGCTTATTTAAATATAAAGGAAAAGGGTATAACTGTACTTGAAGCAATAGAGACTCATAATATTGACATGAAAAATCAAATTCCAGAGAGTTATAGTGAAGGCACACTTAAAAACTACAGAACTCTTAAAAAACACCTTTCACATTTTATAAAAAAGAGCTTTAAACAGGATGATATTGATATTCAAAAAGTAGATAACCCTTTTATATATAAATTAGAGAGACACTTACTATTTAATACTCTTTGTAACCAGAATGGAGCCATGAAAGTGCTTCAAAGGTTTAAAAAGATTACAAGGCTAACAAAAAGAAAAGGACTTATAGATGATGATCCATTTGAAGGCTATGTATTTTCTTTTAAAAGAAAAGAAATAGAGTTCTTATCTCAAGATGAGATAGATAGATTTTCGGCTATTGAGCTTACCATCCCATCAGAGATAAAGACTCAAGAGTTATTTGTTTTTGCTGTTTATACAGGCCTTGCTTATTCTGATATTATCTCTTTAAAGTGGCATCAGATACATAGTGATAAGCAAGGCTCAAAGTATATATTTAATAAACGAAAAAAGACTGGAGAGACCTTTATCGTGCCACTGTTAAAACCTTCTATTGATATTCTTGAGAATAAAAAAGAGAAGAGTGATGTCTTGGTTTTTGAATATATAAGTAATGCATTTTTAAATCTGCAATTAAAGAAACTTGCCAAAAAAGCCAAGATATTTAAGAATATCACCTTTCATATTGCTCGCCACAGCTTTGCTACTACCATTACTTTAAACAATGATGTGCCACTTATTACTGTATCAAAAATGCTGGGACACTCCAATGTTAAGACCACTCAAATATATGCCAAAGTATTACAAAAAAAGGTATCCTCAGACATGGAAATATTAAACAAAAAACTCTTTGAATAATTAAACAAATTAATAATTAAGAAAAAGCACTACTTTTCTAGTAAAAATAACTAAAAAACGAACAAACAATAGGTTTTAAATGGCTTAAAAATGACTACAAATAATTCAAAATAAAATGACTAAAAAATGAACATTGAGACGCAAGGAAATAAATTCATCTTTAGTGGCTTCTTGTTGCTAGTTTCAAGCTATTTTAATTGATATAATTAGACTAATATAGTTTATAATTCATCCTCAATTGCTCTTATTTCTTCAGCTATTCTATCAGCTTCAATTGTTAATCGTGACATCTCGTCTGTTATATCTCTATCCTCCATCCCGCATGCAAAATAAATTGGCATTTCATTGTCTTGTTTATATACATGATCCCAAATTATATTTGCTGCAAAATACCCATAAGTTTCTAAAATTTGTAAAGTAATTTTCTTTAATAATGTAGTGTTAGTAATTTTAACAAAAAGGTTTCCATAAGAGAACCTAACAAAATCGCTATAATCAAGTTCAATTTCCATATAATATATTGGACAATAATCATTATTATCTTCTATTATTGAGTTAATGTCTAGATAATGTCTTTTGTTAACCCACAGTCTTTCTTCATTTTCCCATAATAAGCTCTGTTCTATTTTGTTTTTCATCCCAATCATCTCTAAAATTCTAAAATCTCTATTCCTAAGAAAAGGTAGTATTGCTAATGCGTCTACCGATCTAAATGAAACCCAATTTTCTTTCTTATTTATTTGTAGCCAATCTAGCTTCTCCATTATTTTTTAATTTTAATATAAATGAAAAGTGTTATAATGATTATTAACAGAAGTAATGATAGTATTTTATAAATATCTCTCAGTTCATCCTTATGCTCTGTTACTCCATCAGTATTATTGATTATTGTTTGATTGTCACCTTCATTAGTGGATCCCAATAGATTTGATTTTTTAAAATCAGAACATTCTGATATTACTTCTTTGAAGTAATTGGTGTTTTGGTATAAAGAGTCAATTAATAATGATGTTGAAGAAATTTTTGTTTCATAGTCTGAAATAATTGTTTCCCATTTGTCGCTCTTATACATCCATTTATGTAGTGAATTTAGGAGTGGTTCTTTGAGTTTTTCTATTAGCTTAAAATTTAATTTAGCCTGCCTCTCGCTATCATCTGAGAATTCTAATGCTTTTTGTAAATAGTTAATTGATGTATTTTGACTTCCATATTCATTAAGGTATGTGTCTAATTTTAGTCTAATGACATTAGAATCGATAAGATTAAATGGGGAATAGTAAGCATAATGAAATCCACTAATTAAACCGCCTTCCCAAATTCTACTATACGCCCAAAAATTACTGGAATATATGCATGATAGGTCAAAGTATAGATTTGATATTTCTTTTCTTATACCTAATAGAGATAAGCTATCATTTATATAATTGATAGATTTTTTTTGTGTTATCTCATTCATTATCTCATATATTGCATTAACAGCACTCTTTTTGTTATACCTTTTGAGTGATTTTGTTTCTGTATCTGATGTGTTAACTATAAAATTTGTATAATCATTTCCGTACTTATTGTCGTAATATGATTTTCCACCTATTGCTGATTCAAAAATATAATCTGGTAGTAAGTTGAAATATTTTCTAGCATTTATTATATCATGTTCCCTAAAATAATTAGTAGCAATCTGTTCAATTACAGCAAATTTTAAATCTGATGGAAGTCTATCCAAGAAAGGGACTTCTCCTTTATTAAGTATAGTTAAGAATTGTATTAGATCTTTATTATCCATTATTACATCTAGAATGATTTCCTGATGAAATCCGTTTTTAGATGAAAATATTAATGTAGTTGAAAAATCATGTCTTTTAATTGCTTCCATCATACCTAATTCAAAGTAAGCTTCCATCTCATCTGAAAGGTATGTTTTTGATAAGAATTTTGTTAATCTTTCTTTTAGGTTATGATAATCCTTTTCTGAATAATTATGACTGAACTCCTCTAATAGTTCTAATCCATCTAATTGTTTTAAGTAATTGGTTTTTTGTTGCTTTGTTAGATATGTAGCATTTCTAATCAAGCTTCTTGATTTGTGATATTCTTTCCTAGCTTCAGGAAAGTTTCCTAGCATAAATGATGAATATCCTCTTAAAATATGTAATAAAACTTTGTTTTGTATTTTAGTTGTTTTTAAATAATTGTTTAAGTCTACAGCATCCGCATAGTCATATAGACTTACCCATTTAGAATTAACTGTATAACCCTCTTTAAAATATCCTGAACGATATAGGTTAGAGAATAAGCTACTCTCAACTCTTTTAGTGTATTGTATTAGTGCTAATTCAAATGTCTTTGAGTTTTGGTTTGTCCTCTCATGAAAGTAATCTATTAGAGATATGTTTATCCCAGAGAAACTGGTTGTTTTAATCAAATGAATCATATCTCTTTCCTTTTGAGTTTTGCAATAGGATAAACATTTTTCCCAATCAAAATCACTTTTCATATCAATAACATAGTTTATTTCATATGTTATTTGTTTGAGTAATTTTGGATATTTAAGTAGTTTTGTAAACAAATAAACACTTAATTCCCTGTCATTTCTGAATTTGAAATAATCATCAGTAGGAAGTAAAGCGTATTGAGCACTTACTGCACCACAAAAATGAGAATAAGCTATTGCATTCAGTTCTTTGGATTTATTAAAATATTTCATGTAGTCAGAAACAACTTCATGGCTATACCCAACTTTAAGACTTAGTTCAATCAATAAAGTGGCATAATCTTCAATAAGATTATCTGGACAGGTCTTCATCTCATCTTGAATAAATTTTTTTAACTGGGTTTTTGTATATTTACTTGATTTTCCTCCGTGTAATACTATACTTCTGTACATCATGAATTTGAGTAAATCAAGTTGATTTTTTTCTGCAAACTCTTGAATAATTGTGTAGTTAAAGAATTTTGTAATACTCAGCTCATAAATGCTACTTAAAGTTCTTCCATAATTTGGGTTGAATTCAATCTTAATGAAATGGTGTTCCAAATTTATGAATTTCACAATATTACTATTCATTAAATAAATTACATCTTCACTAAATCCTAACTTTCTTAATTTATTTGATTGCCTATCTATTTCCACATCATAGATACTATAATTTAACTTATAGTATAAGCTGTTATTAGTAGAAAAAAGTCGTGTGTTTAACTCTAATCCTGTTACAAGATGGGTGATAAGGAAATTTTTATTCCATTCTTCAGTGTAGTAGTTAGGTAGCCCGCAAGAGTTTGAATTATAGTTTAGAAAGATGCTAGTTATAATTAGAAATAATTTCTTCATATTCTGATTTGTTATTGATTAAAAATTCTGAGTTTAAACTAAAAAGTATTATTTCAGTTGTATTTTGATTTAGATTTTGTTTGAGAAATTCCATCATTTTATCAACTTCAGAAATTGATGGATATTCATATCTTATTTCATCTCTATTAGATATTCTATGTGTATTATAAAAATGTGCTTTTTTTGATTTATAATAACCATTTTTCTTTTGATATATATTTAAACTATCAATTCCTTTAGGGTTAAAGTCTGAGATTAATGCTTTGATTTTCCCGTGATGATAATGAACTCCCCAACTAAATGCTGGCAGTGCAATGTCTACTTTCAGTGGATACTCTTTTAGATACCCATCTAGATACATTAATGCTTTATCATAAGAAAAAATAGAATTTTTAGTAGAAGTGTCTGCAGGAGATTCTAAATTATAAATCATAACAACACCTTTTTCTACTGGTGGAATTCCTGTTGTTTTAGCGTATTTTATTTGATGTAAGCGAATTGTAGCACTTAAATGAGTGATATTAGTAGATAGAAGTTTAAGTAGTTTAAAATAAGCTTTTTTTGATTGTAAAGTCCAGTCACAGTCAATTTGTAGTTCAGTGTAGTCCTTAATGATTCCATTTCTTATTGCCACACTATAATGATTTAGAATGATAGTATATATCGTATCAACTTCAAAGTTAAAAAGCACGCTATTTTCAATGTATATAACTGGTATTATTTTTACACTATCAAAATCTAAACTATTATGAACTTTAGGAACTGAAATTGTCTTATTTCCCTCATTCCATTTCAAGTCAAACACTTTCAGATAAATTTTATTTATTTTATTGTGAGTTAGGAATTTCTGTTGTGTCTTGTTTGTCTGTGTATTATTCTTCCACCAATAAGTAGAGAATTGAAAGGATGTTTCTGATTGACAGCTAGACATAATTAATATGCAGGCAAATAGATATAGTCTCATTTATTATTTAAAATTTGTTAAAATTCACTTCACTTTCATCAATAATATTATTTTTTATTTGCTCTATCATTCCATCAACATCTTCTCTAATATCAGCTATTTCTATCTGCAACTCCATTGCTAATGATGCTATTACTTTTTCTTTACTCAAACCTCTACTGACATGATGTTTCATAATATAATTTCCAATAAAATATATATATTGTTCTGTATGCCTAATCTCATTTAGAATTTCTTCATCTTCATTTAAATATCTCTGAAATTTACCTTTATCCAAATCTGAAGTAATATACCAATCGTCTGCATTAAATCTATTTGCAAAATCATACTTTACATGTTTCTTTCCATCACAAAAAGCACAGTGAGGTCCCTCTATCCAAAAGAATTCTCTCCTCAATCTTTTTATATCTTCTTTATTTACAAACCCTTTGCCAAGACATCTTGGGCAATCAATTATTTTATTATTCATCTTAATTTTGTTTTTGTGTTTTATTTTGTTGTTTATCTACTTTTTTCATTAAATCAATGATAATGAAAACAGGATCATCATCAAATATTAACAATCTGTTGTAAGCCCACACTATGTCCTTGCTAAGATTGAAATGTTTACCACATAGATGATATATCTCATCTTCATATAAATAGGGAACTAATAATGGAATTGCAATTTCCATACTAATAGTACAGTTTTTAGTATCTACTCTAACTAATCCTGCGTTCATAAATGTGTTTAAATGAGAAGATAAAATCAAAATGTCTTTAGCTTTCTCTGAATCAAAACCTTCACTAATCCAAACTAGGGATTTCAATAAATCAGATTTTTCGTCAACATGATATTGAAATTTCTTATAAATCTGATGTTTCTCATTAATTGTATAAGTAGTTTCAATAAATCTCATGCTTTCATAAGTGCCATAATTACAGCCACTTTGTTCGTAATGCTTTTTTAAAGCCAACCAAACTGCCGAAACCCTATTATGGACATTTCTTAATTTTCGATACTTCTTTATATCCTCTTTAATTTCTTTATATTTTTTTATCATTTTTTTAATTTTCATTTATTTCTTTATTTGATGTAAAAATAAATTCTCGATATAGTATAAACTTTATAGCATTAAATGGTTTTAGCCATTTCCTGAATTTAAAATATTCTTGTAACCTAAACAATAGTAATAGAGGATAAATAAATCCTAATACAATAAATATTAAATAGTTTTTAGTTTTTGAATGAGCAGCACTATCTAGTCTCTGGATCATATACGCCCAAATAAAAGCTGGCATCAGATAAAGGATTAAATAATTCATGCAGCATATTTTTTTCTATTTATTCTAATCCTTAGCACTATACAAGCAACCATAAACTCTTTATTCTTATCAGTTTTATATTGTTCTCGGAAAGCCAATAACTGATGGAATGGCAATCTTGCACAAAAGGAAATTAATTCATTGTAAGTCATTTTTTTCATTACTATTATTTTTAAATCTCTAAATCTTATTTAGATGCTTTATGAATGCTACCATTAGTACCCTTACCACCTAATAAGAATATTGTGGTAGCATTCACAATTACATCTCTCTTAATTGAGCAGTATCTCCTTTTACTGCTCTTATTAATTCATTTACTATCTGAGTTTTACTCATTACTAGATCTAAAATATTTTAATATTTTAGTGTAAAAGCTCACCTTTTCGTTGGCTGGAATTGCAATTGGATCTTTGTCAATTTTAATATCATCCTTAACTGCTCTCATCCTTTGATATCTTAGTTTATCCAATCTATTCAATCTATTTATGCAATCAATTACCAGAATTGATTGATGAACTGTTTGCTTCTGATAAGTTAGGTCATAATAAACTTCCTTATCTGTAACAAGCCTACTTTCCACACCTAATCCAACTCCTTCACAAGAATCAATATTTTCCAACTGACTATTAAAATCATCAATACAGTAAAGAATATCTTCTTTAGCTTTATCATCTGAAATACCATATGATTCTACTTTAGTTGAAAATTTTATTTCAGAATCCATTGCAATAGCATATTTTAACTTTTCAAAATAATCAGCATAAACATCGTTTCTATTAAATATTTCAATTCCTGAAAGAGTGCCATTTACGAAATAGGCCAAACCATTAGCATTTTTATTTAAAGTAATCTTATTAATCAATTTTGTAAAATCTTTGCGCTTTTCTCTAAAAACATCAGAATGTGAGGCTGTTGAAGAAAAAACACCTAATTGATCCATTGATTCCTCTACATTATCCCATACTTGTGACTGATTAGTTTGATATTTCTCTCTACCACAGCCTTTATTAAAAAAAATATTCATAGATTTTTCTCTTCTTATTTTTCCATGAGCAACCTCATCTGAGGGTCTGAATTTGTCTGATCTATAACCCCATCTCCCTTGTTCTACACAGCTTACTGGGATAATCATTTTTTTATTTGGAGCAACTAATATGGATGTATTTACAACCCTATTCTGTTTAGCTCCTTTTAATATATCACCATCCATTATAAAAAGATATTTATTTGAAAGATTAGTTAAGAATAATTCATTTACATTTCCACTTTCGGAAACTTCCTCAACCTTAACTGAGTTAGTTCTAAAGGCATTATGAATACTAATATATTCAAGTGAATTAGCTGGTTTATGACATAACTGAGCAATAGTAATTGCCCCTTGTCTTTGCACATCAACTATTGATGTGTCTACTGTTGAAAAGAGAGATTGTGTTTGCATTGTTTTTTGGTTTTATTGGTTAACACTTATATTAATTCAGAATTAAAAAGCACTTGTATACTTTTGAGGGAAATACAATTGGCTTTAATTATTTTTATCTTTTTCATTTATAATTTTTACAAATTAATCAATGGCATGCGAAAGCTATTTTCGTACAATTATTATCAAATAATACTTGTTTCTTTAGATTAACTTAGGTGTTAGTTAATGCAGAAGATTAGTTAGAATACTTAATAAAAATCTAAGTATTCCACTCTGGTTTTCCCCTAAATAAATTTTGGTTTTCTTAATTGATTTTGAAGGTGAACAAAATCTTTTGGTAAGAAAATTCCGTAATTACCACATAATTCGGACAGCTAAATTAATTTTAGTTTTTAATGTTTAAGGCATTGTTGATAAGTGGTTTATTAACAAAGTTATTAACTTAGTTTGTGTTCTAATTGCTCCAAGGATAGCCACATGTTTGACAAACATCTCCATCATAATAATCACCACATCTTGGGCAACTACCCTTAAATAAATCTATTAACGATATGAATATTTTTTTCATTATTTTTTACTTTTTTAATTTGCTTTATAGTTCTTTAATGTTATTTAATGCAAAACTAAGCCTTGATAGCGAAAGTTATTTTCGTTTTAGTGACTTGATATCGCATGTTCATTCCAAAATTTTCTTATTTCTTCTTGTTCATTATATGATAAGTATTTAAATTTTTTATCCCAGATTTCCATAGGAGAAGGCTTGTTTGAATTGGTGCCATACATTGTAAATGCAATTCCATTTCTAATTCCTATTACACATATTTTTTTTACTAATCTCTTTGGCTTATCAATCATTCTAGTTGCTCCATTTCTCTTCCCTCTTCTTATATAAAAAACTTCTCTTTCCATGACTGGTTTGTCTCCAGATTCTGGTCCGTATAATGATGATTCTGCTGTGCCTATATTTTTTGGCAATTCTATTATCTTTTTGATAAATGTTCCGTCCGGTAACTCTAATAGATCTCTATTTTGTTGAATAAATTCAATTTGCATTTTTGTTATCCCATGGTCACTATGCCCAATATATTTAAATACTTTTTTCATTATTTTTGTGTTTAGTTTTACGAGAATAGATTTTCTTGCTAGTGTAAATCATATTACCTAGATTTAATTCTCTCCTTAAAATGCAAGATTCATCTCTTCTTATTTTTGCATTAATCTTTTTTATATCTTCCTTGTTAATTTTCATTATGATTATTTTTGGCAAATAAAACGCCTAAACACGAAAGTTTTTTTTACATTTACAGTATACAAATGCATAGATGCCAATAGATAACCTTCAAGTACATAATGAATTAAGATCAGATGCTCATTCTGTTATTTCTTTCATTGATAGTCTGCTTCAGTCAGGCTGGCATTCTTACGATTCTATAATTAATAAATTAATTAAAGCTGAATCAATTGAGAAAACCTCATTTGAATTAAGGACAATTCAGAATCATTTTAAAAAAATAAGGGAACTGGCGTGTGATAAAAACTTTATTGCAGATAATTTTCAAGAATATTATAATGAAGATAAGAGTTGTTACGATATTATTAATGAAAGAAGATCGGGTAAAAAAAAGGAATTTAAATATGTTGATGGATTTAAATTAATAGATATTAGATTAGGTGCAAGAATTACAAATAACTTGATTCCTTTTATAGAGTATTTAAGACAAATAAAAGGCTTGGATGATAATTTTGATTTAACATTAGATATCCTTGAAGATATAGTGGAAAATGAAGGTGTTCAAATGAAAAAGCAACAAGAAATAATTAGAGTTGATAATAGAACTGTCTTTACTCTTAGTGGTATTCAGTCGGTTCAAGAATTTTTACCTATATGTAGAGATGCAATTGTTGCAGGTAAAAATTTAAAAATTATTTATGAGCCTTTTGATAGATCTCATATTAATATTGTTATTAGTCCATATATGATTGTTGAGTATAATAATAGGTGGTCAATAATAGGCAGATTAGTTGAAGTTAAAGAAGAGAATACTGTTTTTCATGTGAATAATAGGTTAGAATTAATTAACAACTTTCCATTTGACAGAATAGTTGCGTTAGAACTTAATGAAGAGACTATGTATATATCTTCAGGAGTTAATATAAACAAGATACTAGATTCTGCTATCGGAACATCAGTTAATTGGCAACTTGGGCTTAAAAGCGTTGAGGATGTTGTCTTAGAATTCTCAGAAGGACTATTTCCTTACTTTGTAACTAAACCCTTGCACAAGCATAAGGAAATTGATTCTGAAAAATTTATTATTACCTATAGCTTGATACCTACTTTAGAATTAGAGAATATTATTCTTTCATATGGCTCTGGAGCGAAAGTATTAAAGCCAGCATCATTAAGAAAAAAAATTAAGCAGAGATTAAAAGAAACATTAAAGATGTATAAAGAGTAGTATGTAGTGGCGAAATTATCTTTCGTAATTGAAATATACTTTTGCGACATAATAATTTAAAAAAATAAATAGTGAGGTAGTTTGAAAATTTTGACCTGTTGGCGTTACGCCATCATCGAACAGAGGTTAGTTCTTCTTGCAAGCTTGTGCAAGCACAGCTTACAAGGATCGATAAAAGTGAAATTAAAGAATTAATGTTAAGATAGCTCAGAAAATATTCTTCGCATAATTCGCAAGCTCATTAGAAAATAGAACTACCTCACTATTTTAAAATAAAAATGAAAATTCTAAATAGACATAAAAGACTTTTGCACTCTGATGCTACCTTGTCATTAGGTGTTAGTTTGTTATTTAATCAAAGAAGAATAAATAGATTAATATTGTCGTGTATGGCTAGTGAGATAGGGTGCTCTAAATTTCCAACACTAAATTTTATTGCAGATACAATTCATGATCAGAGAAACAGGTTTGATGTTAGTAAGGTCAATGGGATTAATGGTTTTTCTTTAGAAGAAATTACTGCCAAACAACTTGAATACAATATAATTTTTAATAAAACAAATCACTCTTTATCTTATCTTAAAAAAGAGATAAATAAAGAAGAATTTGAATTGTTGCCTTTTATGTTACGACATTCAAATGGAATACATTCAGCTAATCGATTGAATAGAAAAGAAATAAGCTCTATTCATTCATTAGGTATGCATTATAAAAAAGTATATAAATCTATTAAAATTCTACACAGAAAGTCACTTACATTTAAAGATTATATTTCTGAAATTAATGTATTTGAAAATGAATTTAAAGAAATTTCGTCCAATCAAATTACTATATATAATCTTTCAGAAAGACTAGGTTTACCTGTTGATGATTTAATTGAGATTTGTAATAACTATTTTTTACAAAAGTATGGAAACACATTTGACTTAAGTAAGCAGTATAAAATTCCTTTATCTTACGAGTTTCTTGATGTATTCTTGGATGAAAATTTAAAATATGAAAAAATTAAAAAGGACTATACTATCATATTGAGGGAAGATGGGATTGAAAAAACAAATCAAGAAATAGTAAAAAAACACAAAAGCATTTACAATAATTTTCTTGTTTTCAACCATTTTAAAAATAGCATTTCTAGTAAAAAAAATATTAAAAAATATTTTGAAGATGTGGACACTAATTTATCATCTATTATAGAGTATTTCCATATCAACTATTTATTGCAGATTAACAATTCAATATCTAAATACAAGTTTCAGGCAAGACAAGCAGATACTCAAACAAGAAAGTCAAAAAGTGGAGAAAACTCCGTAAAATCATCGTTCTTTATAGAAGAGGACTCCAAAGGGAATGTAAAGTTTAAGATAAAAAAAATACCATTAAAAAGAACGGGGCCTAAATTATTGCTAGAAATAATCAATAATCAAAATCTAACTAAAAATAAATTTTTAGAACAACTTTTTTCAGTATTTGGTATTGATGAAAGTAGATTAAATTTAGTAATATCTACATTTAACCTTGAGTCGTTTGAAAGATTGTCTTCAAACTCTAAGAAAAAAGCTAATTATCAACCCTTTAATATTAGAAAGAAATCAGGTGGTATAAGAAAGATATTAGCACCAAAAATTAATTTAAAAGCATTGCAGACTTGTACTACTTTCTTTTTAGGACATTTTTATTTTCCCCCTAGATCATCACATGGTTTTGTATGCCAAAAAAGTATAATTACTAATGCTACTGAACATAAAAATAAAAAATTTATATTAAATATTGATCTTAAGAATTTCTTCCCGAGTATTACATTTCATAAAGTCAGATATAAGTTGATTAAATTAGGACTTGACAATGACACTGCTCTGAGTATTGCTAATTTAGCTACTTTAGATAATACTTTACCTCAGGGAGCACCTACTTCACCATTACTTAGTAATATAATTTGTAAAGCTTTAGATTTTAAACTTAGAAGTATTGCTAGAAAAAATAAATGTAATTATAGTAGATATGCTGATGATATTACTTTTTCAACTAATGCATATAAGACTTTAAAATCTGACTCTTGTAATCTTCTACATGAAACTGAGACTGCCATTATCAGACATGGGTTTAAGTTGAATGATGAGAAAACACGATTTCAGCAATATTCACAAAGGCAGGAGGTGACAGGTCTAGTTGTTAATGAAAAAGTCAATGTTTCAAGAGAGTTTTTAAGAACGGTAAGAGCAATGCTCAATAATTGGGAAAAGGCTGGATTAAGGCATGCTCAGGATAGGTTTGAAAAGATTTATATAATGGAAAATGAACATTCAAAATCCCTTTACCGTAAGTTAAATATGCAATCTGAAATTAATCCACCAGTTGTAAAAGTAATGAACTCTAATTTTTCTTTTATGTATAGTTTAGCAGGTCGTATTGAATTTATTAAATCAGTTAGAGGGTTAGAAGATAAAACTTATATTAAATTTAATAATCAATATAAAAAATTAATTGCTAGAGATAAAAAGTTAAACAAGAAAACTAAAGTTTCAACTTCTGGTGTAATTATTAAAGGAAGCCCTTTTGTTATACCAAAACCACAAGATATTAGATTAAATGCTTATTTATATAATCTGCGAACAACAAAGCCTTTAAAATTCCTCACTCATAATAATCATGATGAAGGATATAATGTTGGCAATAAATTTGCATATAATAGTTTTATAAAAGATTGTAATGATGCCTTAAGTGATAAAGGTGTTTTGAACTGGATGAGAAGTAAAAATTGCAACAGTATATTTAATTTGTTTAAAGAGTTTGTTAATGGCCCAGAAGAATCACATACAAATCTTCCAATAACATGGGCAGATGAAGGGTTAAAGTCGTTAATAATGAAGTATGGTAAACATCCAGCTTCTTTTGATTATGGAGAAATGGATCTTTCTGAAAATGAAGCTGATGTCATAAAGAAATTTAAAGTTTCTATGGATCAAATAAATGATTCCTTCAGAGTAAAACAGAGTTTTTTTATTCATAATATAAATCAATTAAATAGTGATGAATTTTTTAACATCTACCATATAAAAGATAACGTAGCCCATTTTTCAGCTGACACTTTACATACGAATCTGGTTAATGTAGAGAAAGTGATAGGAACACTTATTTTTAATAATTCATTCTTTGAGAAAGGAAGTGATTTGTTTCTTGGTTATGATAAAATTGAAGTTGATATAGATGAGGATAGCATTGTAAAATATAAAGATAAAAACAATGAAGATTTAGAGCTAAAAGCAAAAGAAGCTAATGCTATGGGGAAAAACCATCCGGCTAAGAAAGCATTAAATAAATTAAAACAAAGGCTTATAGTTTCTATAAGGGTTTACAACTCAAATATAAATAGAGGAAAAAATGTTGGTGACTCTGAAGTTGAATTAACACCTGGAGGTGATATGTCTCAAATTTATGGTTTAGCAGAGCACATTTTTAATCTATCAATTATTGCTAATTACAGAAATGGATGGCATCATACTTGTGTTCAACAAAGAGAACAAAATAAAATTAACATTAAAGATATTAGACTTACATCGCAAATTCAAGATAATTATCCTAAATATAATGTGCTATCTAATTTTTATCAATTTAACTTAACTTTTTCAATTTAATATGCTACTAATTATTGACGACAAACTTCGGTCACACACATTAACTAACTTTGAAAAAATTTCTAATTTTTTAGAGGAAAGCAGTAATATTAAATTTACAGATTCGATTATTCCTGAAAATTTAGATGAATTCAATTGTATAGCTATACATTCGAGTATAGCCTTAGATACAATGCAAGAGGTTACAGATTTTTGTGTAAATAATTCTGTTAAGAAAATTGTATTTTCTGGAGGGACTAATGGAGTACTTTTAGAGGATGAGATGTCTTTAAGGATAAATGATAGAGTTTTTTATAATTGGCTAATGCTTTTTGAAAAAGATTTTATTCTAAATGGCATTTTTAATCTTAAATTCTTTTTACAATGAAAAAGACATTATGTATTGACTTAAAAAATGATAATAGCAAGAAATTTGATTTTCCAAATAAAATTGAAGTTGTTTCACTAGAATATAAAGTTGGTAAAAATGCTTCTAAGTTAAATGATGAATTATTTACTGATTTTATTAAGAACCTAAACAGTAAGTTAGATGTAATTTTGATAAATGCTATTTCTAATGATTATTATGCAAACACTTTTGTAGCTCATATTAGATTGTCAGAAAATAAAAATATATGTGATGTACCTATATTGCTTTTAGGTGATTGTTCTTTCTCTTCAGTTATAAAAAGAAAGTCAGCAGTGGATAAATCTATATTACTTTCAAATAGAATATTTTTTGTAGAAAATTACACTTCCTTATCTCCATTATATAAAGATACGCTTTTAGATAATTCAGAGATTTCTCAATTTTTAGAGGCTTACGATTATCTTCCTCAAGATTTTCTTAATATTTATACTCCTTCTAATATTAGTTCGACAGGTAGACATGGGGTGTCTAATGCATGGGGTGCATATAAATTAGGATTGGTTTTATTAGCTCAAAATAAGACTGAAAACAATCTACTATTTAAATACTATGCTAAACTTCACTCAGAAACCAATACTTTAGATAGGGATGAGTTGTTAGATTTTCAGTTAAATACTAAAGATTCTAATGTTTTATACATAGATGATGAAACGGAGATATGGAATTCAAATTTGAAGAAAATGATGGGTGTAAACTGCAATCTAACTTCTTTTCCTATTGAATCTGAATCTAAACATTATGAAAGCATTTGTAAAAAAATAATTGAAAATATATCAGAGGAAAGGATAGATTTAGTAATTCTAGATTTAAGACTTACTAAGTCAGATAGTGAAATTGAGAGAGATGTAAGTGATTACCTTTCTACACTTATCTTAAAAAGAATAAAAGAGAAGCATAAATATCTTTCTGTAATTATATTTACTGCTAGTAATAAGGCTTGGAATCAATTTCAGATGATTAACAATTATGGTGCTGATGGTTATTACATTAAAGAGTCTCCCGAATTTCTTCCATCAAAATCTTATTCTCTAGAAAACACCAGAAAGCTAATTGATTCAATAAAAGACGGTATAAAGAGAAGTGAAAAATTGAGAAGGTATTGGGTTAAAATCAGTAAACTAACTGAAGATATACAAGGTAATTGTTTTCTTTCATCTGAAATGAAATATTTATTAGTGAAAAAATTGAATGTCGTATTTTCATTATTATCTTTAGAATATAGCAGAACAAATTTTGAAAAAGAGAATTCAGAATATAGAGCGGAACTAGCTTTTGTTAGCTTATGGGGGATTTTAAACCTTATTTATGAGTTTAACTGTACTATAATTTCCAATCAAACTGACGTTAAAAAAAGATTGAAAGGTCAAATCTCAAATGAAATAATTAATAACAATAATTTTGAAATTATAGAACTAAAAGAAAATCAAGAAACACTATTTATAAAAGATAAAAACAAAGATATTTATTATAAATCTATCACGCAAACCCACCAAAATCTCAAAATTCATGAATTAAGAAAATGTAACGCAGCGGAAACGCTAAGGTTAGTGTATCAGGTTGGATTTGTCATACACATGGCATTAGATGTAAATGATCAAGATAAAAAGGAATTATCGAACGAGTTAATAAATTTAAATAAATTTCGGAATACACTTTCTGTTATTCATGGTGTAGACTTAGATAATCCAATATTAAATAACCAATCTAAGCATCAAAATAAAGACATTTTTGACAAGACATTTTTATTATTAAAATTGATTGAAACTATATTTAGTTCTAAAAGAAAAAAAAAATTAACTCTTAATGATAAGCTTAAACAGTTGGCAGATAAGAAATTTCAATAATGCTAAATAGGTAGCCTAGCTAAACTTTGTAGCTAGACTCATGCTTATTCTTACATATTAGTAAATGTTAATGTAGTCTTACTGGCGAAAATAACTTTCGTGTCACAATCTCATATTTGTAAAAAATTTGAGACATGGCATTATATCACTTTACAGATTACAGAAATATACATTCAATAAAAGAGTTTGGTTTATTATCATGGCCTTTAGTTGATAGTTATGGAATTGATGCAGTAAAAGGGTCGAATCAGTTATCAAGAAATTTAGATATTCGTAAGGGTTTTGAAGAATATGTTAGATTAGCATTAAGAACAAAACATCCAATGCTTAATCATTGCTTAAGAGATGGTAGGATTGAAAGGGCATTTTGGCTTGCTATTGATGATTCAGTTTTAAATTTCCCTGGCGTATATTATAGCAATACAAATGCAGCAGCAAATAGAGCAACAATTAATCAAAATCCTAATACTGCTTTTCATGGCGAGTATGATGCGGAAATATTGATTCCTAAAAAAATAGCAACTAATTTTATTTTAAATATATAGATATGGCAAATAGACCCGTTTTTATTGTGAATTGTGATAATACAGAAAGTGTTAATTATTTAACTAAAGATGTAGACTTTAAATGGCACCCTGGCTATGCTATGGTGCAAAAGAGAAAATCAATTTACTCACTTCATGAAAATGCAAATCCTGATGGAGCTTTAAAGATATTAGAAGTATCTTCAAAGTCGGAGAGTGCATTAGGCGTTTGGTTGAGTGCTTTTAATTTAAAAGTACATGTAAAAGGCTATGGAAATATTCCTTTAGAATGTGCTTATCAAGGCGCTAAAGTATTTGAGTTTGGTGGTCCTTATATAGATCTTTTTGAAAAAAATCCTATTAAAATTAAAAAAGATGTAAGATTAAGAAATTCAGGTGTAATAAAATCATTTGAATTTAATGGAAAGTCATTTGATAATATACCAACAACTTACTTTTATAATTGGCTTTATATTAATGCACTAAATGAAAATAGGAAATTTTCAAAAGAAGTTATAAATTTTGATGCTTTTACTGATATAGAGTTTAATCCTAAACGATCTAAAAATTGCCAAGCAAAAGCGTGTGCATTATATGTTTCACTATTTAAGAAAGGCTACCTTAATTTTTGTTTAAATGATACAGATAAATTTAAAGATATTATGAAAAGTATAGATGGTATTGACACTTCAGGAGTATTGAACGCACAATTTAGTTTGGGATTTTAGTTTTTTTTGATTAATTTATGTGCAAATTATGCTGTCTTAATTAAGGTGAAATAAAAATAAAAAAAACAATTATGAAATATAGGGAATTATTAGGATTTAAAATTAAGCCAGAGGGGCGGAAAAGATAATATTAATGTTCATAGTACTGTTATATGATTTTTTTTGCTAAAAAACTAATTACGTTAAGTAGATTAGTTTAACCTTCACCCCCTTAAAACTCAAGAGTATAAACTTAAATAAATAAAATGAGTAAGAAAGTTGTGTATTTTAAAAACGTGTTAAAAAATAGAAAATTCGTTATCTTTACAGAAGAACCAGCATTTGGAAAAATCAAATTTGGAAGACTTGATGTTTATGGGCTAAGATTTCCAGAAAGTTACGGTAAGCAGTACTTAGTTAAGGTTGACTGCATCAATACAAAAGATTCTGAAATACCAGAGAAAAACACTATTTGTAGGATTGTTTGCTCTGACAGGCATGTAATAGATCAAAAAACAAATAAACCAATAGAGAATCTGTATTGGGGTAAAATTTAAGATTATAATTAGATGAGTTTGAAAAACCTGATTTTAGGGCAATTCTCCATAGCTTTAAAAGACTTAGAAAATAAACTAAATAACTATGAATAAAAAAAATGATAGATTTCATCAAAATGGCAAACTAAAAGAAAGGATAGTTGTAAAACAAGATAATAGAATTGAGGTTAATAAATATGATATTCTTGGAAATAATATAGAGCAACTCTACTTTGATAATGATGGTAATGATGGTAATGAATATCAAAAAGAGGTTATGTCTTTCCATAGTAACGGCAAACAGTTTGAAAGAAGTCAGTATTTTTTTGGTAAATTAAGTAGAAAGTTTGAATATAATACAAATGGAAGGAAGATTTTAGATATTTCATATAATGAAGATAGGTCTATTCGGGTTTTAACTTTTGTTTCATATGACTTAATCAATGATACTAAAAAGAAAGTTGATTATGATTTAAAAGGTAGTTTCTTAAGTGAAAATGAATATCCAAATGACTAAAATAAATCTGGTGCTTTATAAGGAATATTATTACTTTCACTTGGGATTTTTAGTGTGCCTTATGGTTCTCGAATTTAGATTATTTGATATAGTTGTTTTATAGTTTTGATGTATAAAAATAGGAGGGACCTATTCGGGTACCTTTTGGGTTGTCATATCTGGTAGAATATAGTACTGCTACCCAGACTTTTTTCTCTTCATCTTTCTTGTAATTTTCTGTAAGTTTGCTTTATGAAAAAACACATATTTTTAATAGTAAGCTCCATTTCTTTAATAGTAATTGTATCACTCTTTTTTTTATTCACGTATGAAAAAGAAGAGCAAGATCCAATTATTAAGCAATTAGTAACTGAATATTTTACTCCAATTGAAGTCAATCATAATATAGACCTTGATAGTTTGTTGAACTCATATTTTATTGTAATGGATACAATAAACCCATTTTATAAAATTATAATAGAATATGATTCTGTATCTCAAAAGTTAAAGTCAGAAAAGTTTTTTAATCATAAGAATGAATTATTTGCGCAAGAATGTTTTTGGTATTGGAAATATGAAGATTATAAGGATATAATAGAGGACACCTCTATCTGTAAAGAATTTGATCATTACAGAGATTGGTATAAAAATGAGTTTCCTAATGGAGGAGTAGTTCTAGATGTTTTCAAACATCCTAACGGAGCTAGAGAGATTGCTTATTATCATGGTTCTGGTTGCGCATGTTGTAGTGATGTTAATATTAAATTCAAAACTGTTCGTTTTTATAAACAAGACGATCCACGCAAGATACTTGAAGATTATCATTTGACTAATCAAGTCTTAAGTAAAGAAGATAGCGAACATTTTAGAAAGCAGGATGGGGCTATTAGTTTTAATATCAAGATAGATAGTATAAATAATGTAAATCTTAGTGTCATAAAACTAAATAATTACCTTTTTAATAATGAAGAAATAGATGTTGTAATTTTAAAAAAAGAGACAGAATTTTTTCACTAAATCAGATAAATTAGTTTTAAAAAAATTCTAATCAGAAAATCAAATTAATTTTTTAAGTTTGCTGTATAGTTCTGATGTCTAAAATAGCGAGGGACCTATTCGGGTACCTTTTGGGTTGTCATATCTAGTAGGTTTTAGTCTTGCTACCCCGACTTTTTCTTTTTATACCTCCCAAGTATCACCACTATTAAATAAATCATCAGAAGATTTAAATTTAGTAGTTTTTATGTTGTGTTCTA
>Ga0257121_1001204_pt1 | contig 20161 bp, 19 predicted proteins | sample SI106_100metaG_FD_190180 | JGI IMG/M metagenome (GOLD analysis project Ga0257121, IMG submission 190180) | Marine microbial communities from Saanich Inlet, British Columbia, Canada - SI106_100 | ecosystem: Environmental > Aquatic > Marine > Inlet | place: Canada: British Columbia | collected... | reverse complement strand
TGTTATGGAACATTGTTTGAATTATTTTAAATTAAAAGAAAATTATATTCCCGACATAATTATTCTACTTCAAAATACTTCTCCATTAAGAACTAAAAAACATATTGATGATGCATTGAATATTTTTCTAAATTCAAAATTTGATTCAATGCTAAGTGGTTATATCTCTCATAATTTTGTTTGGAAAATAAAAAATGAACGTGTAATACCAGTAAATTACAATCCCAAAAAAAGACCTAATAGACAAGAATTTAATAATCAATTTATTGAAAATGGTGCCATCTATATTACAAAATATTCTTCATTTAAAAAATCAAAATGTAGAATATCGGGCAAAATAGGATTTTTTGAAATGGGTAAAGAATTATCAATTGATATTGACACAAAATCTGATTTACTTCAGGCAAATCAAAAATTTTTTAATATATAAATTAAAAATATATTAACCATTATTATAAAATGGTTCTACTTTTAATTTAAAATAATTCATATCATGCTCTACCATAATTTTTACAAGTTCTTTGAAACTTGTTTTTGGTTTCCAATTTAATTTCTTTTTTGCTTTTGTAGCATTTCCTACTAAATCATCAATATCTGTTGGTCTCATATTTGCTTTATCAATTTCAACAAAGTCATGCCAATCTCCCAAATCTGCGTATTCCGTTGCCAAAGTTAAGAATTCTTCAACTGAATGTGATTCCCCTGTAGATATTACAAAATCTTCTGGTTCTTTTTGTTGTAACATGAGCCACATTGCTTCAACATAATCTCCTGCAAATCCCCAGTCTCTTTTAGCTTTGATATTTCCTAAAGTAAATTTAGAAATATTCCCATACTTGATTCTTGCCAAATTATAAGTAATTCTTCTAGTTACAAACTCTATTCCGCGAAATGGCGATTCATGATTGAAAAGAATTCCACAACAAGCAAATAGATTGTATGCTTCTTTATAGTGATTTGTCATGTGATGTGCAAATGCTTTTGCAACTCCATATGGACTCCTAGGTCTAAATGGTGTATTTTCATCATGTGCCCCTGGATAATTTCCAAACATTTCACTTGAAGATGCTTGATAGAATTTTGCATTTGGTGCATTTTCTTTAACTGCTTCTAAAACCCTTAATGTCCCCAAACCTGTAACATCTGCAGTCAAAATTGGTTGCTCAAATGACGCTCCTACAAATGATTGTGCTGCTAAGTTATAGACTTCATCTGGTTGAGCTTTTTTTATAGCCGATTGAATTGATGATGAATCCAACACATCAGCTTTTATTCTATTTACATCCTCAAATATCTCCATCTCGTCTAATCTCTCAAAACATTTGTGACTAGTACGTCTAAAAGTACCAAATACATTATATCCTTTTTTGAGTAGAAATTGACTCAGATAAGCTCCATCTTGACCTGTAAGGCCAAAAATTAATGCATTTGTCATTTTACTTTCAAACCCTGTTCCTTTATCTTATCTAAAAATATTCCGAATTCTTTACCGCCTTGTTCATGGCCTTTCCATACCTCAATTGCAAAACTTTTGTCAGGATATTTATTCAAAATTGGAATTACTTGTTCAAAAGGTAAATCGCCTTCTCCAAACTGTAATCCTTCCCCATCTACATCCTCTGCATCAGATAGGTGGAAATGTGTAGTGTATTTATGAATTTTTTCTAATTCGTTTACCACTGAAAGATTATTTTTATTACAATAAAGATGGGAATGACATAAATCAAAACATACATTCAAACCTGTTTTTTCACAATATTCTGACATGTCATTTCCATCAAGAAAAACATTACAATTCCATCTTCCTCCAAAAAACCATGCATACGGCGGCATATTTTCTAAAAGAAAATTTACATTTTTAAAATCTAGTTGATTTACCGAATCTATTATTGTACCTTTCATAGTTTCTATTTCCCCTTTTGTAGATTCATTTAAAGAATAACCTCCTGGATGAACAATTACCGTGGGTGTACCTTTGAATTGTTCGTTTAAATCTAATGTTTTATCAATTGCCATTTGTATCAATTCAATAGATTTTTCTTTAGAATGAACTTGATTGGTTTCTTTTAGACTAACTATATCTAATAATTTTCTTTCAAAATATTCAAAACAATGAACAATTAATTGTTGATCAAATTTTTGATTTAGTTCTAAATTAAGATCACTATCAGAAAAATGAAATTCTAATATCTGTGGATTAAATTTTAACATTGTTTCTAAATCTGGTTTTCTAACCTTCATCCCTAAAATCATTTTAAATCATCAAATTGTATATATTCTCCTCTTTTAATGTCTCTTAGTGAACTTTTTCCTAGCAATCCAAAATAATGCTGGGGGGATAGCCCTCTAGCAGGTGTCTTAATTTCAATATTTTTACTAGAAAAAATTTCACCTTTTTTCATATTTGAAGAACAAACAATACTTTTACCCAGTACCTCTCTTTGTAAAACTTCTCCTCGTGTCATTTTTTTAATTATACTTCCTTTAGCTTTTTCAGAATCTCTGATAAATTGAATCAATTGTTTAAATTCATGAGGTTCAAGTGAAGCTGATTGGTCTAACCCTTTCATATTTTTATCAAGTGTTATGTGTCGTTCAATAATTACAGAACCTAAATTTGCAGCAGTAACTGAAGGAACAATGGTAGACTCATGACCACTATATCCTATTGGAACGTTAAATTTTTCTCTTAATTTAGGAATGAGATTTAAATTCAATAATTCTACTGGTGAGGGATAAGTACTATTACAATGGAGTAATACAAAAGGTACATTTTTATTTTTTACAAAATTTACTGTTAGTTCTATTTCTTCCATACTTGACATTCCTGTTGATATGATCATCGGTTTTTTTAATTTAGCAATATGTTGTATTAGTGGAAAATTTGTTAAATCTGCAGATGCAATTTTATATGCTGAAATATTTATTTCTTCTAAAAAGTTTACACTTACAAAATCCCATGCTGTACAGAGAAAAGTAATATTTTTTTCTTTACAATAATTAATAATTTCTTTAAAGTCTTCATCATTAAATTCAACTTCATTCAAAACATCGATAAGAATTTCAGTTCCTTGACTATCTATTGTTGGATTATCTAAAATTTCTTTTTGATAAATACTTTCTAAATTTCTTTTTTGAAATTTTACCGCATTTACACCTGAATTAATTGCAGCATCAATTAATTTTTTGGCTAATGATAAATCACCGTTATGATTAATTCCTATTTCTGCAATAATATAACATGGTTCATCAAATCCAATTTTTGTACCATTTATCTGAATTTTATTTGTGATATCGTAGTTCATAATAAAATAAATTGTTAGGTATATTTAATCTGTAATAATAAAAATTTAAACTTTTACACAATTAATATTTAATATTAGCAAAAATTTTTGAAAAATAAATTATTAGTATCCAACCAAAAATTTGTATAATATAAAATTATGACAAATATTGGGAGATTATGGTGTGATGGGATGTATTATACAATCTAGAATGGGATCTACACATTTACCTACTAAAGTAATGAGAAAAATTGATGGTGAAAAATCTATTATTAATTATTTTATTGAACAATTAAAGCCCTGTAAATCTCTCAATGACATTATAGTTGCTACCACTAATCTAAAAGAAGATGATGTAATTGAGTTTTTTTATGTTTAAAATAACTTTTTATATATAATATTAAATGATAGATGTACCTCCTTTAATAGATATATACAAACACTAGTAAGATATTCTGTAATCTAATTACCGGTTTTAAAAATGAAGAAAAATAACGAAATTAAATTAAAAAAAATTTTAAAAAATAAAGTTGTACTGATAACTGGTGGTGCAGGTAGTATTGGTTCTTCATTAACAAAAATTTTGCTAAATTATTCTGTTAAATCTATTCGTGTTTTTGATAATAATGAGCATGCTTTATTCAAACTTAGTCATTCTTTAGATGATTCACGTGTTCAACCTCTATTGGGAGATATACTCAACAAAGATCGAGTGGAATTGGCAGTATTGGATGTAGATATTATTATTCATACCGCAGCATTAAAAAATATTGAAATTACTGAGTACAATCCAATTGAAACAATTGATGTCAATGTTAATGGAACAATAAATCTTATAAAATCTGTAATTAAGAACAAACCAAAAATTTTTATTAATATTAGTACTGATAAAGTTGCTGAATCTTCTACTTTATATGGTACTACTAAACAATTAGGTGAAAGATTAACAAATTGGGCTGGTCCTCATATACACACAACAAAATTTGCAACTGTTAGATTGGGAAATATTATTGAGACACGAGGAAATGTTTTTGAAGTTTGGAATGAACAATTAAAAAATAATTTACCTTTATCAATAACAGACTCTAAAATGAAAAGATATTTTTTTCATATGGATGAAGCAGTGGATTTCATTTTACAATGTATGTTGCATGTAAATAAAGGTGAAATTTTTGTTCCAAAAATGAAATTATACACAATTACAGATCTAGCATCAAAAATTTCAAATAATCATAAAATTATTGGCTCAAGACAAGGTGAAAAATTACAAGAAATTTTAATTACTGAAGAGGAAAAAAAGATTTCTAAAGAAAAAGAAAATATGTGGATCATTCAAAATTATTCCTAAAAATTACCTTCTAGTTTATTTTATAATATTTCTCAGTTCATTTTATTTAATAATAACTTAACTTGCAATTAATTAAAATGAATAAAATTTTAATTTTAGGAGGGAGTGGTTTTATTGGAAATTCATTAATTTCAAAATTAGAAAAAACTTATTCTCTTAAATTAATGATACATAATTCTGATGTGAAAACAAATTCAAAAAAATTCAAAGCAAATATTTTATCTAAAAGTTCATTTATTGATGAAATTGATAATGATCAAATAATAATAAATTTATTAGGACAAATAACTACTAATGAATCTGATTTTTTTTCATCTAATATTGTGGGAGGATTAAATTTGCTTAATTCTTGTATTGAGAAAAAAATTAAACGAATTATTTTAATTTCATCTATTAATGTATATGGTGAAAATTTAGATAGGCCTTCTAAAGAAAATGATACATTATTTCCAAAAACAATGTATGGGCATGTTAAAATGCTTACTGAAAATTTGTATAAAGATTTTTCCAAAATATATGGGATAAATGTTACAATTTTACGTCTTGCAAGTATTTATGGACCAAATAAAAAAAATGGATTTTTAACAAAATTGATTAATTCAACTAAAGATAACAAAATAATTCCTGAATGTTATAATAATGGGAATCAACAACGAGATATCTTATTTATTGATGATGTAATTAATTGTATACATAATGCTATAACCTATGAACATGATGGATTTGAAATTTTCAATGTTTCTTCTGGAGAACGCTATTCTATGAATGACTTAATTTCTAAAATTGAATCAATTACTAATACTAAATTAAATATACAGTATAATTCTGAAGTCCCTGATGAAAAATGTATTTGGGCGGATAACTCAAAAGCTAAACAATTACTTAATTTTGAACCTAAATTTGATATTGATCTAGGATTAAACCTTTCAATTAATAATTTTAATCTGGATATATAATTTTTATTAATTCAAAAAGAATCATTTAGTCTTTTTTTAATGAAATTTATTGGTATTACTGGAGTAGGATCTATTTTTCTAATTACTGAAAGATATATTGAAGTATAATCAAATAAATAAATTAATTGAATTAATTTAGATAAAATACCTCCCTCCACAGAAAAAATTTCTTTATATTCAATATTATTTTTAACAAAATATTCTTTTATAATCGTCCATCTCTCTTTTGTTTTAATAAAGTCATCTTGACCTTGAATTAAAATTGGTTTCATTTTTTCATTTTTTTTCCATGCAACAATTCCATTATGTGATGTTTCTATAATATCTTCAGTAATTACATGCATCTTTGAATTCTCTTGAAGTGAATTTTTAAATCTAATACAGGCAGCTTGTAATCCCCATGGATAATAAATTATTGGAATATTTTTTATTTCATTTGCTAAACTAATTGCAATATTTGAATCATTAAGATTTTTTGAATTTATTATTTTTCGTGTTTTTTTTAATTGAACAATGGCTTCTAATACTTCATTTTTATTTATTGGTAGAATGTCCTCTAATTCTTTTAACATTGAAAATAAAAAAGATACAAATGATGTTCTTGGTGAGTGAACCATTACAATTTTTCTAAATACAATTGATTCTTTTTGACAAATCTTTTCCATTTTGCCTCCATTTGAGAAGGCAACAATTTTACAATCTATTTTTTTTGCTTCCAATAATACATTTAATGTTTCTACCGTATTACCTGAAACACTTGTTGTTATCACTAAAGTTTTTTTATTTACTGTTTTTGGTAAAAGATACCCTTTGACTATTTCTACATGAATATTTGTTTTTGATAAAATTGCTGCAAAAACATCATTAATAGCACCAGAACCACCAACGCCTGCAAAAACTATGTGAGATGGTCTTTCAAAATCATTCTTACTTTCAATTCTATTGTAACTCTTTTCTGCAATTTCCGGCCAAGAATCGTATATTTTATACATTCCAGATGCATCAATTTTATCCAGTTCTATTTCATCAATCATTTTAAATCCCTAATGTTTCTTTAACTGTACAGAATTTAAAATCCTTCAATAAATTTTCAAATTTTTTAATTCCTGATTTTAAATTATAATAATAATACCAATTATACTCTTTTATTTTTGGCATTTCAGGATCTAAATCTTTTGGATGAATATATATCATCGCTGGATTTCCATCTTTATTCATTTTCTTAATCCCTAATTTCATATACCAATATGGGAGAAATCTAAGATAAAATCCCCCTGCAATTGGAATATTTCCTATTAATGGAATTCTATGTGTTGCCATTGGAATTTCAATTAATTTACCTTTTTTATCTTCTTCAATAATATTTTTTAAAAATGGTTTGTAAATGGTTCTTGGAGCATTTGGAATTCCATATAGATGTGTTTTTACAGGAAAAATACTTGAATCATAAGTTAAATTTTTACTTAAAATTTCATAAATCCAATAATTATTTTTATTAATTGAAAAAAAGGGGGCCCTAAAACCTTCTACTTTTTTACCTGTAATTTTTTCTAAAATATTTATTGATTTAAAAAAATCTTTTTCAAATTCTTCTTTATTCACTTTTCGTAAATCAATGTGAGAATATGTATGACTAGATATTTCATGACCTAAATCTGATATTTTTTTTATTAATTCTGGAAATTTCTCAGCAATATATCCTAATACAAAAAAAGTAGCTTTTACATCATATTTTTCAAATAATTCCAAAATTTTACCTGTGTTTTTAACTACTCTACTATTATATTTTGACCATTCTGAAAATGGTAAATCACAATAGTAATCTTCTAAATCTACTGACATGATATTTGTAACTGACATATCTTTAGAGTGTTTTTTCTTTATAATAACTAATTATTATATTAAAAAAATATAGATATACTAATGATTGTTTCATTTTTAATATGTTAAAATTAGTATGCATACCTGCATTTAATGAAGAAAAACCAATTACGGATGTTATAAAAAAATCTTTAAGTTATGTTGATCAGGTTATCGTATGTGATGATGGTTCTTCAGATTTAACTGCAGAATATGCTAAATCTGCTGGTGCCATTGTAATAAAACATGAAAAAAATATGGGTAAGGGTCATGCTATGAAAAGTCTTTTTGATTATGCAAAGAATGTTGATGCTGATGTCATAGTTACTATAGATGGTGATGGTCAATTTTTGCCAGAACAAATTCCTAGATTACTAAAACCGGTTCTAGAAAATTCATATGATATTGTAATTGGAAATAGATTTTCTGATGATGATGAAATGCCTCCATATAGAAAAATCGGAAATAAAATGTTAGATAAAATTACTAAATTAGCAACTGATCTTCCTTTTTCAGATACTCAAAGTGGCTATCGTTCTTATTCAAAAAAAGCCATTCAATTAATTAATTTTTCAACAAGTGGATTTGGAGTTGATTCTGAAATTTTAATAAATGCAGTAGATCATGGATTAAAAATTACTGAATCAAAAGTTACTGTACTTTATGATACTGGACTAAAAACATCTACGAAAGATCCTGTTTCACATTCTATAAGTGTAATTGCTTCTTTACTTGAATCCATTGCAATACATCATCCCTTGAAATATCTTGGAATTCCTGGAATGATTTTGTTGCTAATTGGTTTGGGATTTACGGCATATTCGATATCCAATTTTAATGAAACAGGAAATTTCTCTCTACCTTCTATTCTAACTGCAATGAGTTCTTTGATAATTGGATTGATTTTATTATTGATGTCTGTCGTTTTGTATAGTATATCCTATAATCGAAAAATATAGTAATTTTGTTTTAAAATAACATGATTATCTATGTTTTTACAAATTCCCCTAAATTGAGAAAAAGTATGTAATAAACAATATTTTTCAATTGATTTTTAAAAAGCCTTATTTTTTTATATTATATGAAAAATGTAAGTGGTTTACGAACTGTAGAGTGGAAAAATAATAAAGTGATAATGATTGAACAAACCAAACTTCCCAATGAACTAATTTTTGTAGAATATGATGATTTTAACCAAATTGCTAATGCCATCAAAACTTTGATAGTAAGAGGTGCTCCTGCAATTGGAGTATCTGGTGCGTTTGGATTGGGATTATCTGTTTTACAAAGTAAAGCAACAACAAAAAATGAATTATTATCTGATTTAGAAGATGCAAGAAAAATTTTGTTTGCAACAAGACCAACTGCTGTTAATTTAGGTTGGGGATTAGAAAAAATAATGAATGTGGCAAAAACTGGAGACACGGTAGACCAAATTAGAGAATTGGTGATTTCTACTGCTAAAAAGATGGCTGATGATGATATTGAGATTAACAAATCTATGGGAAAGAATGGTTCGGTTCTTTTTGATGATAATGATACTATAATGACTCATTGTAATGCAGGAGCTTTAGCTACCGTAGCATATGGAACAGCATTAGGTGTAATTAGAGCAACAAGAGAGAGTGGAAAAAATATTAAAGTTATTGCTACTGAAACAAGACCAATTCAACAAGGTTCTCGTTTAACTGCATTTGAATTAAAACATGATGGATTTGATGTTAGTTTAGTTCCTGATACTGCAGTTGGATATTCCATGGTAAATGGATTAGTAAACAAAGTTGTGGTAGGTGCAGATAGAATCGTAAAAACTGGACATGTTTTTAATAAAATAGGAACTTACCAAGTAGCAACAATGGCAAAACAACATGGAATTCCATTTTATGTAGCAGCACCATTATCTACAATTGATATGGAGACAAAATCTGATGATGTCGTTATTGAGATGAGAAAAGGAAGTGAAGTTACTGGAATTGGTGATAAAAAAACTGCACCTGATGGTATTAATGTTATTAATCCTGCATTTGATATGACTCCTCCTGAATTAATTACCGGAATTATTACTGAAAAAGGTGTGGCTACAGCTCCATATGATGAATCCATTCCAAAATTATTTGAAGTAAATAGTTGATAAATTATTAACTAAAAAAATAATATTTCTTGTTCTTCTTTTTTTAAAATATTGAATTTTGATAATATGATAGTTACAAATAATATTTATGAAAAGGATTTCTTAGTATTGTTGGAAGATCTTAGTTGAAAAATAAACAAATTTACCTTATTACCCTATTATTGTTTTCATCATCATATCTTATATTTTCCACAAATATACAAAATCAGGGAATTTACATTGATGAAAATTTTCATCATACTTTTGGAATGACGTATTATGACTTACTTCAAAGTGGTGATTTTACTGGTCCTTGTATGACTGGATTAGGAGAGTGTCCAATTATCAATTATGAATGTATTGGAGAAATGCAATGGATTGGTTCTGGTGGAATAGTTAAAGGACTTTTAGTAGGATTAGGTGATGATTTATTTTCAAATAATGAACGTATCTATTATGCATCTGTTGAACCTTGTAGACCAATTCATAAAAATCTAGAAATTCCTGGTATCAATATTCCTACTCAGTCTGAATTAACATCTGCAAGATTATTTTCACCCATTTTTGCTTCATTGGGAGTAGTTGTATCATTTTTAATTGGTAATTTTCTTTTTAATAAATTTGTAGGGATATCTTTTGCAATTATGTTATTGTTTCATAGTTTATGGATGTTACATAGTAGAATTATAACTTCTGAAATTTATGTTAATTTTTTCATGATTCTATCTGTCTTTATATTATTATATGCTTTAAATTCAGAAAAGAAAATTAAATTTAAATTTTTAATTTTAAGTGCTATAATATTTGCAATTGCCATAAATACTAAACTTTCAATTTTAGAAATTATCCCTTTCATGATTGTATCTATTTTTTTAAGAAATTCATTACATGAAAATTGGAATTTACAAAAATTAAAAAATAAAAATTTTATTTTAAATTCTTTTGCAATATCTTCTATTTTTTTAAGTTTAATTATTGTAACCGTATTTCTTACATTTCCATTTTATTATCTTGACCCTGTTGGTCAGTTTTTATCTCAAATTGAAGCAATTGAAAATTATGGTGGAGTAAATGAACCTTGGTCATTTTCAAATCGTGTACCATTACAATTTGGATTTACTTTTAGTGCAACAATTTTTCCAATATTTGATACTTATTTTTATTTATTTTTACCCGAAAATATACCCACTTCTGCAACTTGGGGACATACATTTACAACTATACCGTTAACATTATTTTTCTTAATTGGAATTAGTTATCTATTTTTAAAAATTAAAAGACAAATTTTATCAAATTTAGAATTTTTAATGCTAATCTGGTATTTAACGACATTTATTATAATATCATTGTCTGTAGATTCCTATAATTCAACTCGTCATTTCATTCCCTTGTTTTTCCCTATGATGTTGATATCTAGTTATGGATTATGGCATTTTTTAAGAAAATTCCAATCTTCTATCCTAAAAATAGGATTCTTTATTTTAACAATGTTTACTCATTCATTAACATATTTGGTTTTTTGGGAACGAATTTATTTTGAACCTTCATTAATATGGATTTTACCACTTGATATCAATTTGAGAGACTCATTATCAGTTCCTATAGTATTATTTTCTGGAATTATATTTTTAATTTCTTTTTTTATACTGTATTTTATTAAAAGAACTTCATTATATAAAAAAATCTAAACAACAAAATTTTCATATTTTAAAATAATATTAAAAATTATTTTTATTGATAAAACTAATTAATAATATACTGGGTATTTTATAAATATTTTATATTATGTTTGGAATAAAAATAAATTGAAAAGTTCAAATTTCTTTGGAAAAAATTTTTTTATAATTTTAATTATAGCTATTGGAATCTATTCTTTTTTTTTAATTTATTCAGATTTTAATACTATTGTAGATAATTCTTTAACTTTTAATTATATTTTTATTCCATTAATTTTATTAACAATTTTTTCTAGTTGGATATTTTTATTTATAAGATGGTCTATACTACTAAAAAATTCTAATATTGAAATTCCTTTTAAAGATAATTTTTTAATTTATCTTGCTGGATTCACATTTTCAATTTCTCCAGCAAAATCAGGAGAATTGATAAAATCTATATTTTTAAAAAATAAATTTAATATTGATAAATCAACTTCTGTACCCATAATATTTGTAGAAAGATTTTATGATATTTTAGCTTTAATCATTTTAATTCTTTTTGGAATTAGTTTTTTAGGATTTGAGTTTTTACCTATTGTAATTTTATGTGTAGGTATTCTTTTTTCAATTTTATTCTTAATTTATTCAAAATCTAAATTTGATTATTTTGTTAGATTTGCTTCTAAATTCAAATTTTTACAAAAATTAATTACTCCATTAGAGAGTTCACATGAAATTATTCGTAAATCTATTACGCCTAAAACTTTTCTAATTTCTACATCTCTTACTATTTTTTATCGTTTAATTGAAGCATTATCCGTATATTTGGTATTTTTAGGATTTGGAATAGACCTACTTTCATATTTTGAATTAACATACATGTATTCTGCATCTATAATTTTAGGATCTATATCGATGATTCCTGGAGGACTTGGAGTAACAGAAGGTAGTTTAGCTAGCTTAATCTCTTCTCAAGGAATTGCTTTTTCAAGTGCCCTTGTGTTGGTAATAATTATTAGATTCTTTACATTGTGGTTTGGTGTTATTGTAGGTTTTATTGCTTTAAAACTTAGTGGTGCATTAAATATTAATGATAATTAATTTTAAAATTATTATATTTCAAATTAAATAATGATTTATTTCAAATTATAAAATATCATACCAGCTGAGTCATCTGCTCAACGTCTTGTAATAATAATGGATAGATTTTAAATTTTGTTTCCCATCTTCCAACAAAAATTGTTTCCCAACTCCAAGTTTTACCATCCGTAGATATAACTTTATTTTGATATGAATACATTTTATGAATTTCTTGTAATTGAGAATCATTTGAAAAATAATCTTTCCATGCAAATTTGAAAGTCTCTGTTTTTATTGAATCATTATTATCTCTAGTTGTTAACAAGAATATATCCCATTTTACTAAATCTTGTATTAATACAGTTTCATTTTTATAATCTTTTTTAGATTCTAAATAATTTATAAACGATAGCATATCCTCTTTAAGTTTATTTTCATCCCATGCTAATTTTGCCCATGCAGCTTCATCTATGGGCCAATAAATTTCTCCTAAATCCGGATTATGAAAATTCCAACCTTTCCCTGAATACCCATCTTCAATATATTTTGAAACAATTTCATATTGTTCGGAAAAAATTGATTTTTTTGTTCTACAAAAATCAACAAATATGTCATAAAAATTTATGAATGATAAATTATGTGTTTTTTGATAAAATTTTGAAATAAATTCTAATATCCCCATATTTTGGAAAACAACCATTAGCCAAGAATACAAAAACATCTCTTTTAGATCGTCAAGAGTATATGAAAAAGCACCAATAGCAATTTCCTCATATTCAGGAATACCGCGATTTGTAACATCTGAGTGCCAAAGAAATATTGGAGATCTAATTGTTTTAATTTTATGTTGTTCTACATAAGTTGGTTCAGCCATTGGTGCATTTGGGAAAACACCACAATTATGTATTAAAAGATGATCTACTTTAGTATCAGAAACAATTACTTCTAATCCTTTCTTAAAATTTTCTAGAGTTTCACCTGGTAATCCTCTAATTATTTCTGTATATGTTGGTAATCCTGCATTACGGAATGATTCTGTGAGTTCAGAAAACTTATCAAATTTTATGTTTGCTCGTTTTATTATTTTTAATGTTGCAGGATCTAATGATTGTAGTGACAATGTAACTGCACGAAGTAAACCTGAATCATACAATTCTTTTGCAATTGGAATAATTTTTTCTGATGAAACTTTTGCAAAAGTTGGATGAAATGTTTTTGGATACCCCATTTCTTTAGAAACTTCATTCATTTTTTTTGCAATTCTCATATCTCTATCTTGATAAATTCCAAAATTTGCATCACAACAATCAATATACGGAATTTTATTTTCTCCAAACCATTCAATCTCTTGCATAATTTTTTCTTCCTCAAATTTTCTCATTTTGGTAGCAATTGCACTTCCCCAATCACAGAAAGTACAAGCATAAGGACAACCTCGTAGCGTTTCCCAAGATGCAATCCATTGTATTTTTGGACTTGTTTCTACTAAATCCCAAATTAAATTTGTTAAATATGGTGATGGCAGATCTCCAAAATCATTTATTCTAGGCTGAATGGGATTTTTAAAATCTTTAGTTTCAATTCCTAATACTTCCGAAAAATCTTTACCTTTTAGATATGCTTCTAAAATATTTCCAAGAACATATTCGCCTTCACCATGTACAAGAATATCTACAAAAGGATATTTTTCAAAAAATCCTTCAGTATGATTGGGAACTTGAGGACCTCCAAAAACCACTAGACATTTTGGATTAATTTTTTTTACTTTTTTTACAAGTTTTGTAGTTATTTCCCAATTCCAAACATAACAAGAACACAGTAGAATGTCTGAATCTTTACACTGTTCTATGTATTCCTCAGTTTTATCCCTAAAAACAAACGTTTTCTCAAAATTGAATTCTTTTGATAACTCTGGTTTACCTTTTACATATGCTACTAACATTCCAATACTGTATGGAAAATGAATCCTACCTCTGTATTGATAATTAAATTGAGATGAATTAACTTTGAACATACTCTATTATTTTCAAAATAATTTATTATCTTTTAAATTAATCTATTTACACAAAAATTATCATAAATGATTTATTATGTATTATATTTACAAAAATTAAGTGATATAATGTGAAAGTTGTAATATTGGCTGGAGGATTTGGAACTAGAATAAGTGAGGAAACTCATTTAAAACCAAAACCAATGATTGAAATTGGTGGAATGCCTCTTTTATGGCATATTATGAAACTTTATTCTAGTTTTGATATTAATGAATTCATTATTTGTTGTGGCTATAAGGGATACATGATAAAAGAATATTTTTCAAATTACTCTCTTCATATGTCCGATATCACAATTGACTTACAAAAAAATAATGTTGAAGTACATCAAAAATTTACTGAACCTTGGAAAATAACGTTGGTAGATACAGGTTTGAACACCCAAACTGGTGGGCGATTAAAAAGAGTCAAAAATTATCTTGATGATGAACCATTTTGTTTTACATATGGTGATGGTCTTTGTAATGTAGATATCAAAAAATCTGTAGAATTTCATAAAAATAATGGTGGTGTTGGAACTGTAACTGCTGTTCAACCTCCCGGAAGATTTGGTGCATTAGAATTAGATGATGCCAATGTTTTAAAATTTCAAGAGAAACCAAAAGGTGATTCTGGTTGGATTAATGGTGGATTTTTTGTTTTTGAACCTAAAATTTTTGATTATATTGAAAATGATTTTACTATTTTAGAACGTGCACCATTAGAAGGACTAGCAAATGCTGGAAAATTAGGTGCCTATAGACATACAGGTTTTTGGCAAGGGCTAGATACGTTAAGGGATAGAAATGAATTAGATTCTCTATGGAATGATGATAAAGCCCCGTGGAAAATTTGGTAAAATGATTTCTAAAGAAATATTTGAAAATATTTTTTCTGGAAAAACTGTATTTGTTACTGGACACACCGGATTTATAGGAAGTTGGATTTCATTATGGTTAAAATCATTAGGAGCAAATGTAGTTGGTTATTCAATTGATATTCCTACTAAACCATCAATGTTTGAAATAATTGAATTAAAAAATTCTATCACTAGTATAGTTGGAGATGTAAATAATTTACAAAAATTAGAAAATTCTCTTAATGAATTTCAACCATCATTTGTATTTCATTTAGCTGCTCAACCAATAGTCCGTGTTTCATATGAAAAACCTATTAAAACTTTAGAAACCAACATTATGGGAACTGCAAATCTTTTAGAATCTATAAAAAATATTTCTTCTGTTAAATCTGCTGTTTTTTTGACTAGTGATAAATCTTATAAAAATTTAGAAAAAAATTATGCATACACTGAAGATGATCCTTTGGGTGGTCATGATCCTTATAGTTCTAGTAAAGCTGCAGCAGAATTAATAATTTCCTCATACCGTGATTCTTTTTTTCATAGAATTAAAGAAGAATTCCCAATAGGAATTGCAAGTGTTAGAGCAGGAAATGTAATTGGAGGTGGTGATTGGGGCCAAGATCGCTTAATGCCCGATTGTATCAATTCATTATTATCTGGAAAAAAAATTGTTATTAGAAATCCTGATGCTGTGAGGCCATTTCAACATGTCTTAGAACCTCTTTATGGAATTTTAAAATTAGCTCAAAAATTATACAAATACCCAAAAAATTTTTCCTCATCATGGAATATGGGTCCAAATATTTTAAGCGAAAAAATACATGTAAGTCAATTTGTGGATAGTGTTATAGACCAATGGGGTTCTGGTAAATGGGACAATATTCCACATTCTACACTAGAACATGAAGCAAAATTATTAATGCTAAATTCTACAAAAGCAAAAAAATTGTTAAATTGGCAAACTATCCTTACATTTCATGAATCTATATCTGCAACTATTTCATGGTATGCTGCTTTTAATGAAAAAAAACTAGATATGGACAAATTCACTTTATCTCAAATAGAAAATTATTCAAAAAAAACAAAACAAATGAATACATCTAATCTGTGAAAAATATAATTTGAAAGATACCGATTTTTTATCAAATTCTAATTTAGATTTAGAAGATGGTGCCAAAGTTAGAAAAGAAATTATGGAATTAACTTCACAATATGTTGAAAACTCTCATGCAAAAAAATCATTTATTCCTGGTAAATCATTTATTCCTGTTTCAGGAAAAGTTTTTGGAAAAAAGGAAGTACAAATGCTTGTTTCTTCATCTTTAGATTTTTGGTTAACTACTGGTAGATATAATCAGGAATTTGAAAAACAATTAGGCAATTTCTTAGGAATAAAGTTTGCTATGACTACAAATTCTGGCTCATCTGCAAATTTATTGGCATTATCATCTTTAACATCTGACCAACTAGGTGAAAGATCTCTTAAACCTGGAGATGAGGTCATTACTGTTGCAGCCGGATTTCCTACTACTGTTAATCCTATATTACAAAATAATCTTGTTCCTGTTTTTGTTGATGTAAAAATCCCTACTTATGTAATTGATGAAAATCTTATTGAAGAAAATATAACAAAAAAAACTAAAGCTATAATGATTGCACATACTTTAGGTAATGCATTTAATATTAAAAAAATTGTAGATATTGCACGAAAACATAATTTATGGTTAATTGAAGATTGCTGTGATGCTTTGGGAACTACTTATGATGATAAATTTGTGGGAACTTTTGGTGATATATCTACATTAAGCTTTTACCCTGCTCACCATATTACTACAGGCGAAGGTGGGGCCGTTTTAACAAATAACCTTCAATTAAAAAAAATTATTGAATCTTTTAGAGACTGGGGTAGAGATTGTTACTGTGCTCCTGGACAAAGTAACACATGTGGAAAAAGATTTGATTGGAAATTGGGATATCTTCCATTTGGTTATGATCATAAATATACATATTCGCACGTGGGTTATAATCTAAAAATTACTGATATGCAAGCGGCAATTGGTTTAGCTCAATTAGATAAATTGCCTGAATTTATTAAAAAAAGAAAAGAAAATTTCCAATTTCTTTATGAACACCTTTCATCATTTGAAAAATATTTACTTTTACCAAATTCTGTAGAAAATTCTGATTCATCTTGGTTTGGATTCCCTATTACTGTTAGAGATGATGTTTCGTTTTCAAAAGAATCTTTAATAAATTACCTTTCTCAAAAATTAGTTGATACTCGACCTGTATTTGCAGGAAATTTAATTAAACAACCATACTTTAAAAATAAAATATTCAAAACTGGAAAAACATTATCTAATACAGATAAAATTATGAATCAATCCTTTTGGATTGGAGTATTTCCGGGTTTATCTACTGAAATATTAGAATATGTAATTAAACAATTTGAAACATTCCTTATGGATAATCGGTGACTAATTGGAATTTATTGAATCAAAAATCAAAGGAGTTTATCTTATTTCTGTAGAAAAAATTGAAGACAATAGAGGGTTTTTTACTAGAACTTGGGATGATCAAGAATTTAAAAATCGTAATTTAGAGTCTAATTTTGTTCAATCTAGTATCTCATTTAATAAAAAAAAAGGCACTATTCGTGGAATACATTTTCAATTATCACCTTATGAGGAAACCAAAATTGTAAGTTGTATTGCTGGAAAAGTTTTTGATGTAATTGTTGATTTAAGGAAAAACTCTCCTACTTTCAAGCAATGGGAGAGTAATTTACTAGATTCTATAAATCATGATATGATGTATATTCCTAAAGGAATTGCTCATGGTTTTCAAACAATTGATGATAATTCTAAAATTTATTATAAAATGAGTGAATACTATAGACCTGAATATTATCGTGGAGTTAGATTTGATGATCCAAATTTAAAAATTAATTGGCCTTTAGAAATTTCTAATATTTCTGAAAATGATAAAAATTGGAATTTTAATTTTTTACATTAAATCAAAATTCTAATTTACAATTACTGTATATTTTTTAATGCTAAATTTTTAAACTGTTAAAATTATCTAATAATAATGAAATTTACTATTTTAGGTTCTAATGGATTTATTGGAAAAAACATGGTTGATTATCTTTTAGAATTAGGTATGGATGTATATTCTCCTGATATTCGTAAAGAAGATATTTCAAAAAAAGATCTTGGGCATGTAATATATGCACTAGGTGAACTAAATTCTCAAAAAAATCCTTTAAATGTTATTGAATCACATGTCTGCATTTTGAATAAACTTCTTCAAAATTCAAATTTTGAATCGTTATTGTATTGTTCTGCAACTCGAGTATATTCTGGATTACAGAGTACACATGAAAATAATATATTAAATTTGAATCCTACTGACCTCGGTAATTTATATCCAATTTCAAAAGTTATGGGAGAATCAATTTGTTTATCTTTTGATAATCCTAAAATTAGAATTGCTAGATTATCTAATGTTTCAGGATTTAATCATACCTCGAACTTATTTTTACCTTCAATAATTCGTGAAGCAGTTGATAAAAAAATAATTAAATTACATACAAAATTAGAAAGTGAAAAAGATTATGTTCATATTGATGATGTTGTACAAGTGTTATTTGATATTGTTTTAAGTGGAAAAAATAGAATTTATAATGTTGCAAAAGGTGAAAATACTACAAACCGTGATATTATTACTAAACTCCAAGAAATTACTTCCTGTAAAATAGAAATTCTTCCAAATGCAAAAAATTATTCATTTTCAAAAATTAACATTGCTAGATTAGTAAATGAATTCAATTTTAATCCAAAATCACTTTTAGATTATATTGAAGATATTGTTACATCTTATAAAAATTTCAACAGTAAAAACTAATTTATAATATATTTTTTATGTTTAATGATTCCTCTTTTATGTAGAATAAGCTTTATCAAATCAAAAATTACATCTTTTGAATACTTGATTGTTTGATAAATAGATGGACTAGTAGATTCATTAGCGTAACGTGTTGGTATGGATACTTCCGTAATCTTTTTTCTCATTAAAACAAATAACATTATCATTTCATGATCAAAATGATAATCATTTGATAATCTATTAAATGGAATATCTTTCAACGCTTCTACATTAAATGCTCTAAACCCTGAGTGAAATTCTGTAAGGTTTAAACCTAAAACAAAATTTTCAATTTTTGTTAATACTTTATTTCCAAAAAATCTCCAAAATGGCATTCCTCCTTTAAGTGGATTTCCTGCCATTCTTGATCCAAATACTAAATCTGCATCTCCTTTTTGTAATGGCATTAACATATCTTCAATTGATTCAGGAGCATATTGTGCATCTCCATGAAGGACAACAATGAACTTAAAATTTTGATTAATAACATAATCAAAAGCTTTTTTTTCACTACCTCCTATGCCTAAATTTTTTTCATTTTTCTGAATATTTAGATTTTGCATCTGATTTTTTTCTTTATACCCTATTCCAATTTGATATGTATTGTCATTACTGTCGTTATCTATGACAAAAATTTCTCCAACTTGAGATTTAATTTTATCTGATATTCTATCTAAAGTCATGGCAAGTGCATTTCCAACATTTCTTGTTGGAATAAAAATTGCAATATTTTTCATCTGTGGCCTATCTTTGATGATTATTAATAACTTTTTTTAGATTAATTAATAATTTTCCCAGAACAATTTATCTATTATATTTTTAAATTATCCACTATCATGTCACTAATTTAATTTTCTGAATTATCTTATAATTATCATAATTATGGTATATTTAAAAAAATCAATAATATAGTTATTCTAAGCTAATTAATACAAAGTTTTTATTGTTTTTTAAACTACAAATTAGAATATGAGTACTGTTTCTACACAAGCAATTGAGGATTCACTTAAACAATGCATGGATCCTGAAGTTCCTCTAAACAT
>Ga0257121_1001201_pt1 | contig 20195 bp, 15 predicted proteins | sample SI106_100metaG_FD_190180 | JGI IMG/M metagenome (GOLD analysis project Ga0257121, IMG submission 190180) | Marine microbial communities from Saanich Inlet, British Columbia, Canada - SI106_100 | ecosystem: Environmental > Aquatic > Marine > Inlet | place: Canada: British Columbia | collected... | reverse complement strand
GAAAGAGGTTTAGGTATGCCTAGAGCTCCAAAAATTAAAGAGGCTTAATCATGTATTTTGGCCTATCGGAAGAACAACAACTTTTTCAAGACTCAATTGCAAAGTATTTGGATAACAATGTCACCATTGATGCTGTTCGTGAATACGCCAATGGAGAGAACCAAAAGTTTGCTGATGACACTCATCAAGGACTTATAGAACTGGGTATTAATAACCTTATTATTCCAGAACAGTATGGCGGTCTTGGTTTGGATTTATTATATGCCACAGCAGTGTCACAGTCTTTAGGTGCTGGGGTTGCTCCAGTCCCTTATGTTGGGGCTTATGTGATGGCACCCCTGGCCATTATATTAGCTGGCTCTGAGGATCAAAAAACAAAATACCTTAACGCTATTTCTAGCAATGAATTACATTTTGGTTTTGGCGCTAGTGAATATATTGCCTCAAGAGAAAATGCCGGCATCGTTATCGATGGCAATACTGCAAGTGGGAGATCGTTATTCGTCATCGATTCTCATAATGCTTCTCATTTTATACTTACTAATGTGGAAGGAACGATCTTTATTGTGAGTGCTGATGATCCTAATCTAGAGATTGTCCAGTTAACCACAATTGATAAAACCTCTGAAATTTCAGAATTAATACTGAACAACTGCAAAATAGAAGTGCTTAAAGAATCCATCAACAATACTTCAATTATTGAAAAGGTTGTTGATGCAGGAAGGATTATGGTGGCATCTGATTCATTGGGAGCCTCTCAAACAATGATTGATAAATCAGTTGATTATTCAAAAGAAAGAAAACAATTTGGTAGAGTCATTGGTTCTTTTCAAGCTGTTAAGCATATGTGTGCAGAAATGACAGCCAACATTCAACCTTGTTATTCAATGATTTGGTATGCGGCCCATTGCCAAGACAATATCCCTGAAGAGTCAAGATTGATGGCAACACACACCAAGGCACATGTATCAGATGTCGCTTCCTCGATTGCAAAGACCTCAACCGAGGTGCATGGAGGAATGGGATTCACTGACGATCTTGGATTGCATTATTGGTTCAAAAGAATTGGTCTTAATCGGCAATTACTCGGTGGTGTTGAAATCAACCGAGAAGAGGCAGCAAAAGTTCAAGGATTTTAGGTTCACTTGTGCAATCTAAAATTATGAACGACTTATTTATTCAAAGAAGCAAGACGAGAATGAACGATTTTTGAGAGTCATTTTATTGTGTTCATTGATTGAAAGAAAAGTAACACTCTGACGCAATGTATTTTTATCCAACACATACGTGCTTCTGTTTTCAGGAGTTGTTTGTTCCCAGATCAGAGATTTATCATCCGATTTAATAATTTGAAATTGCCCTAATGCATCGTCTAAAAAAGGATCAGATCGTTCAATGGTTTGATTTTCAATATTCAATAACCAAATATCAGTTTCATTTAAGTCTTTATTAATAGAAGTGCAAGTGATAAGAATGTCCGATGCATCATTTGCATAGATAGTTGGAATAGCAAAAAAGTAAAGCAATGAAAATGCTAACACTACTTTTATTTTTCTCATTAAAACTGTCCGATTAAATGTTTATTAAATTATTTAATATTCGAAACTTTAAGTACAGGTTTAATATAAAAATGTTCTTTTACTTTGTTTCTTTACTCCAACATTAAGAATCTCACAGTTTTATGAAAAAAGACAAATTTTTGTAAAAATGCTTAAATCACCCTGTAACACCCTAAAGTATTGAATAATTTGTTTTATTAATACAAATATTGTCAATAAATAATCTAGTATTCCTTTGCTATATTCAAAAATATTGGCAATATTGTAGGCTGTAATTAAATTTACATGTAATTTATATAAATATGGGGTACCTAATGAATCGATTACTAACACTTGCAATTGCTTTGACAGTCAGTCTTTCACTTGCAATATCAACAACTACTAAAGCACAACTTGAAGAAATCATTGTTACTGCTACAAAGAAAGAGGAAAGCCTTCAAGACGTTTCTGTTTCTGTTAGTGTTGTCACTGGTGACAGAATAAAAAGTTCAGGCTTTCATGATCTAAAAGATATAGCTCAAATAATTCCTAATTTTAGCGTTAATGAAAATGCTATTTCAACAATTGCTACTATGAGAGGTGTGGGCGTAGGCTCCAACCAATCGTTTGAACAATCTGTAGGACTATTCGTAGATGGAGTGCATTTAGCTAAAGGTCGACAATTCAGAACGGGTATGTTTGACATAGAAAGAGTTGAGGTACTTCGTGGTCCTCAAGGAGCTATGTTTGGTAAAAATACTCTAACAGGGGCGGTCAATGTGAAATCAGCAAAAGCTGAGATTGGTGGAGACTTTGGTGGAAGCATTTCATTTGCAGGTGAAGACGAAAATAGTGCATCAATCATGGAAGGCAACCTTAATATTCCAGTGAGTGATACCTTTGCTATAAGGCTAGCCTTTAAGGATCGGGAAGATGATGGTTATATGGAGAATCTCTACTTAGGAACTAGACAACCAACAGCCGATGAAAAATTACTTAAATTTGCTGCCTCATGGCAACCCAATGATGATTTGAGAATTGACCTTAAACACTTAGACAGTACCCACGTTAGAACCGGTAGCACTGTTGCTGCCACAGTATGGAATATGGCGATGCCTCCAACACCAACTGCTGGACTGGCATTTAGCTTAGTGAGTACCTTCTTTCCTAATTACATTGCGAATGTAGGGAATTATGTTGGTGGAGAAGATCTTAATCTAGGAGCGTCTAAAGGTGCTCTTGGTAATACCATGGGGATAAACCCAGTGGGAACCGATACACAATCTGCTGATACATCAATTAATATCACTTATGACATGGCTAATGATACGACTATGAACATCACCGTTGGTAGTTCAAAGTACGACTTTATTGATGGCATTGATGCTGACTTTGGACCCCTTGAACTCGTCTCAAGAGACGATTGGCAAGCATACAAGCAAGACAGTGTTGAAATTCGATTCTCATCGTCACCAGATTCAGACATTCAATGGTCAGCTGGCGCATATTGGGAAGATCAATATCAAGATATCGACAGATTGATTGATATCAATGGTGAAGTTGGTGGATTGGCCCCGCTACTCTTTAGTATGGGAGCAATTCCATGGAGATCACTATTTACAACTCCTCCAGGTGTATTGAGTGCAGTAGGACAGGTTAACCCGTTTCCATTCCCATTGGGATTGGGCGTAGTGCCTGGAACAGGGCCTTATGCCAGCGGACAAGTTTATATGCCAGGAGCACCTTTGTACGGAAACAATGGTTGTGAACTTGAAGCGGCTTTTAATGCATACGCAGGCACAGCATTGCCACCTTGTACATTGCAAAACCAATTTCAACATTTATACAGAATTGGTGATTGGACTCAAAACACAGATGCAAAAGCTATCTTTGGTCAAGTATCCGTTCCAATGAATGACACAGTTGAAATACAAATGGGTCTTCGTTATGTTAAAGAAGTTAAAGACGTTTATGCTGCTACCTGCTTAGGAACTGATACAACAGGCAATCAAACTTGTAACGCAAGTCCATTTATACAAGGAATCTTAGGAACCACATACGACACCTGGACTCATGCGTTTAATGAGGGCCGTGAAACCGATCATTGGTTACCTGCACTTCAAATTGAAAAAAGATTGAGTGACGATCACATGATCTACTTTAGCTTTAGTAAAGGTTACAAGAGTGGTGGCTTTAATGCTGCAGACGATCAGAATCCAATCTTTAAACTCGTCAATGGAGCAAAAGTACCAGTGCCTAATGTACCGGATGATTCTTTCGAATTTGATGATGAGACTGCAACATCATTTGAGATTGGTGGTAAACATGACTTCAACGATACAGTAAGATTCAACTGGGCTGTAGCTCATGCTGAATACAAGGACCAACAAGTCTCTACTTTCCAAGGAACAGGCTTTATTGTCAATAATGCAGCTTCATCCATTGTGGACACTCTGGAAATAGACCTAACTTGGCAAGCTACCGAACAACTAAGGGTTCAACTTGCAGCGGCTTATCTGGATGCAAACTATGATAAATTTGACACAGCAGCTTGTACTGAAAACCAAACGGCTTATTTTAGAGCTCTAGACCCAACGGGTGGTGCAGATGGTGCTTGGGATGCTAAGCAAATATCAACCAGTACTTATGGACCAAATGTGACAACTCCTGATGGAGCTTGTAGAATTATGTGGAACGGAGCTGGTTTTTATCAGAATGGATATCAAGATCTATCGGGTAAGCCTAGAGGCTCTGGTAAATACGATGGTTCTTTGATCATTGATTACGTTCAACCCATATCCGATGACTTGATGTTGATGGCTGGCTTGGACTTTAACTTCTTTGACGCATATGGTCTTACAGGAGATAATGATCCTCTTGATGTACAAGAAGCAAGTCATAGGTTGAACGCAAGAGTAGGCGTTACCAATGGTCAATGGACAGCAATGATTTATGGCAAAAACATAACTAATGAGAAAATTGCTGCAGGTGGCTTTGATACTCCACTACTGGCGGGTGCTCATTCTATTTATTTAGCTGAAACTAGAATTATAGGTGCACGTGTCTCTTATGATTTCTAACAACTAGAAGTATCGAACATAAAAGAGGCGAATATTCTTCGCCTCTTTTTTTTTAAGTAAAGGCATGTAGTATGAAAATTGATTCAGGAACGATGATCAATAATCCTGCTGAAGGAGGGCCTATCTTCAGTGCATTAGAAAAAGCTGGCTACGATGGTGCATACACCTGGGAAGGTGCTCATGATCCCTTTTTACCACTTGTTTCTGCTGCTATGACAACTTCAAGAATAGATCTAATGACATCAATCGCTGTTGCTTTTTCTAGAAATCCAATGAACCTGGCTAATATTGCTTATGATTTACAGTTGCTATCAAAAGGAAGATTCATACTGGGTCTAGGTTCTCAAATACGGCCACACATAACAAAACGATTTTCAATGCCATGGTCTAAACCAGCCGCACGAATGGAGGACATGGTAACTGCCATCAAAGCCATATTGAATGCTTGGCAAAAACAATCTAGATTAGAACATCGTGGTGAATTTTATAACCATACTCTGATGACTCCATTGTTTAATCCTGGACCCAATCCACACGGTATCCCTAAAATATATGTAGCAGCTGTTGGTCCACTCATGACTAAGGCTGTTGCAAGAAGTGCGGACGGATTATTAGCACACCCATTTAACACTCCAACTTACCTGAAGAACATAACACTTCCTCTTATTGATGAAGCGCTTTCATCCATCAATAAAGAAAGGGATGCATTTGATTTATCAATTTCAGTCATGACTGGTATTGGAGCCACTGAAGAATCACATAAAAAAGCAGTTAGAACTTGCAGGGATCAAGTAGCATTCTATGCCTCTACACCGAACTACAAAGCTGTACTCGAGCTACACGGTTATGAAGAGCTAAGCGGTGAACTCAACCGTTTATCAAAAGAAGGAAAGTGGCAACAAATGGGCGATGCAATAGACGATGAGATTCTAAATACGTTTGCAGTGATATCTGAATCACCACAGAAACTAGCTAACGAAATACTCAATCGATATGGAAACACAGGTGAACGCATAGCACCAATACTGTACTCAGGAGAACTGGATCTAGCAGCCGATGTCCTTAAAGCTCTAAAAGCTAATTAAAAAGATTTAACTTATTTAAAGTTGGGTTCTCTTTTTTCAAAGAAAGCTTGCACAGCTTCCAGACTGTCCTCGGAACTGTGCAATGAATTATTTGCTTCGGCCTCAAGTTTAAACACCTCTTCGTATGTGGATGTCATAGCAGCTCTCATAATTCTCTTTGTTTCCCTTAACGACTGTGAAGATTTTCTAGATAAAGATTCAGCCCATTTCACTGTTACAGCCATTAATTCTTCAGATTGTACAACTTTATTGGTTAGACCTAAGTCCAAACATTTAGAGGCTGGAATGTTCTCACCCTCAATCGCCATTTCATAGGCTAGTTTATAACCGATCGATTTGGTCAATAACCAATTAAGACCGCCATCAGGTATCAATGCTATATTGACGAAAGCTTGCTTAAGATAGGCGTTGTCAGACATCACCATTAAATCACAGGCCAAAGCAAATGCACTGCCAATTCCAGCCGCTGGTCCATTGACAGCAGCAATGACTGGTTTAGGCATATTCATAATATTCACCAAACTTGGCATATAGCCATTAACGAGGCCCTCATAGACTAGGCGATCATTACTATGATCATTCATACCACTTGGATCACCAAGATCTGCACCGGCTGAAAAGCCTTTACCGATGCCTGTAATAATTACAACTTTAATAACATCATCATGAGTCACTGACTCAATAACATCTTGAGTCTCAAGTACCATTTCTCTATCAAACGCATTTAGTTTATCAGGACGATTGAAACTCATAGTTGCAATGGATTTATTTTTTTCAACAAGCAGGGTTTTGTAAGACATAGTCATTCCTTTTATGAAACATTTCTCTCAGCGTCGTCCCAAAAGGGTGCCCTTAGTTCTCTTCTTAAGATCTTTCCTGAGGGGTTGCGAGGCATTTCTGTAATAAAATCAATCGAAGAAGGACACTTGTATGCTGCAATTTGATCTTTGGTGTAAGCAATGATTTCTTTTTCTGTAATGTTTGAATCTTGTTTGAGAATAACAAAACCCTTAACTGTTTCGCCCCATTTATCATCGGGTATTCCTACAGCGGCAGCGTCTGCTATATCGGGATGAGACATCAATGCATTTTCAACTTCTGCTGGGTATATGTTTTCACCGCCTGAAATGATCATATCCTTCACTCTGTCATGGATATATAAGAAGCCATCCTCATCTAGGTAGCCAGCATCTCCTGTGTAAAACCAATCGTCTATAATGGAGTTATCATTGGCTTCAGGTCGATTCCAATAACCTTTCATAATTACGTCTGATTTAATCAATATTTCTCCCACTTCATTGTGTCCAACAGTGTTGTTTGATTCATCTGTAATTTTAATTTCAACACCAGGGTATGGTTTGCCACACGATCTTAATTTCCCAAGATCAACATTATGATCAGCAGGACTCAATGTGGTACCAATACCAGTAGATTCTGTTAGTCCATAGACTTGCCAGAAATCACATTGCATTACTTCCACAGCCTTGAGCAAAGTATCCTGAGCGATCGGTGATGCCCCATAGACAATTTGTCTTAATGATGAAAAATCAGTTTTTGAGCAATTGGGGTGTTGCAGTAGAAATAGGATTAAGGCGGGCACCATGAATGCTGTTTCTATTTTCTCACTTTCAATTAATTCTAGAATCTTTGTGGGATCGGGTTCTGGAATAATGATGTTTTTACACCCAAAAACTATTCCCATAACTACAATATTTGAACCCGCTACGTGAAAGAGGGGGGAGAGAACAAAATTCACTGTTTTCTCATGCCAATCAGCACCCCATCTTTTTTCAACCATTGGGGTAGATGCCAAAAGATTTTTATTGGTCATACGCACTCCTTTTGGATGACCTGTTGTTCCTGATGTATAGAGTTGTATCACGTCGTCTTCGAACTCACCCACAAGGTTTGGATTGTCTTTGCTTTGTCCATCTCGCCATGATGCATAGCTTTCCCATATAGGGTGGTTTTCATCCATTGCCACAATCTTTTTAATCGAAGGTATTTGATCTTCAATATTTTCTATCAATTTATAAAAATCAGGACCTACAAAAAGAATCTCACTTTTAGAATCATTGATTACAAAGACAACCTCGGGTGCAGCTAACCTCCAGTTGATACCGACCAAGGCAGTTCTTGTTTTAATTGTCCCGTAGAGTATTTCTGCGTAGTAATCTGAATTTTTCGCAAGAATAGCAATACGGGCATTTGGCATGCATTCTTCTTGAATAATTCCTTGTGCAACTCTATTGGCTTTAGAATCATATTCTTTATAGGTCATTTCCTTATCGTTAAATTTAAAAACAACGTCATCAGAGGATTGTTTAACCCTCCAGTTAAAGAGTTCCAATAAAGTATCTTTTTTTGGTATTTGGTTCATTGATTAGTTTCTTTAATTATAAATATTGATTGTCAATAAATAATATCAAGATATATTTCTAGTTCAATAAAAATGAATCCTTAACGTGTTTTTATATTGTAGAATAAATACCTAATAATGGAGAGTTGGCAGAGCGGTCGAATGCGCTACCTTGGAAAGGTAGTTATGTGGAAACGCATACGGGGGTTCGAATCCCTCACTCTCCGCCACAAACTTTTTAATAAAGAGAAGTATTTATTGTATTTATTTGTTGTTTTTTTTGTTTTTCTTTTTCTCCCTTTAAATATTGTAGAAGGGAATGAATCTAATTTAGTAATTCTTCAAGCAAAGGAGGTTATTTCACTAGCACATGGGGAGCAATTTCAAAATGCAATCGTTATTGAAAACGATCGAATCAAAGACACAGGATCTTTCAAACAATTACAGATTAGATACCCCAAATCAACATTGGATAAAAGATTCAAGGATAAGATCATTGTTCCTGGATTTATTGAACACCATGTTCACCCATTCTTGGCTGCTATAACCATGCAATCAGAGATCATAGCTATTGAGGATTGGATTCTGCCTAACAAAAAATCCAAAGGCGTCACAGACAGGAAATCCTATTTGAAAAGATTGACAAAAGCGGTAGAACAATTTGAAGCAAATGAGCCTTTAGTAACTTGGGGTTTTCATCATTATTTTCATGGAAAACTTTCCAGAGAAGATTTGGATAAAATCTCTAATGAGAAACCAATTCTTGTTATTCATAGATCTTTTCATGAATTCATCATGAACACTCCTGCTCTAAAATATTTTGGAATCACTGAAGAGTGGATCAATAACCTAGATGAAGAAGCAAAGGCATTTGCTGACTTTGAGAATGGTCATTTCTCAGAACAAGGTTTGGTCTCTGTTATTCCTGTCACAACACCATTTCTAGCGTCTCCACAACGATTAATTGCTGGCCTACAAGTAACGGAAAAACATTTGCATGAAAATGGAGTAACGCTTATTGCAAACCCAGGATCCAGTAATGTGAAACCCATACAAGATGCAAAAAACTTTGTATTTGGTGATATAGACACACCGTTTAGATCTTTTTATTTTCCAAGTGCTCTAACTTTATCTGAAAAATATCCGGTTAATGAGTTGGTTGATCAATCGAGAAAATTTCTCGATTGGGGTCAAGGAAAATTAGAGTATTTACCACAACACATTAAATTATTTACGGATGGTGCTATGTTTTCACAAAACATGATCATGAGTGAAGGCTATCTGGATGGACATCAAGGTGCTTGGTTGATGCAAGAAAACTTATTCCGTGATGTGTTTAAAGAATTCTGGGATGAAAACTACCAAATACACATTCATCAAAATGGAGATGGTGGTCTGAAAGTTCTTTTGGATGTTTTGGAAGAGAATATTAAACGTAACCCCCGAGAAGATCACAGGACAACAATTGTTCATTTTGGTTATTCAAACTTTGATCAAGTTCAAAGAATTAAAGAACTTGGAGCTATAGTTAGTGCTAATCCATACTACGTGACAACACTTTCTGATTTATACAGTAGAGTGGGAGTGGGTGCTGAACGTTCACAAGAGATGGTTAGACTCGGAGACGTTAATCGTGCTGGCATCCCAATAGGACTTCATTCTGATATGCCCATGGCTCCTGCATCACCATTATTGTTGATGCATTCTGCAGTAAATAGAATTAATTTTGCAGATAAGGTTGCAGGACCTAACCAGAGAATATCACCAGAGTCAGCGCTTCGAGCGGTAACCATAGATGCTGCTTATATTTTAGGTCTTGAAGATGAAGTTGGAAGCATTGTTAAGGGAAAGTTAGCAAACCTGACCATACTTTCTGAAAATCCCATGAAAGTAGATCCAGGAAAAATCAAAGACATTGAAGTCATTGGAACTATTGCTGAAGGAAGGTATTTTCCAATTCATAAATAAACACGACCAAAATGGGATTGATCTGCTCTAAAAAAAACTTATTAAGAAAATATAGTGCTGTAGAAAATAGAATAAAATATGTAATCTATTAGTATGAAAATATTGATTCAAATTAATAAAATATGGATTTCTTTATCCATTTTATTTGTCTGCATCTATCCTATTGATGCAGCAACTCAGAGTAATGAGAAGCCCAACATAGTATTAGTCTTAATGGATAACTTTGGTTATGGTGAAATTGGAGTTTATGGCGGAGGTGAACTTCGTGGTGCTCCAACCCCAAATATAGATAGCATTGCTGCTGAAGGTTTTCAGTTAACAAATTATAATGTTGAAGCTGAGTGCACACCATCACGTTCGGCTTTGATGACAGGGCGTTATGGTATACGAACACGCCAAAGACAAGAAGGACCACCCAGAGGGGTCTGGTATGGCATAACGAAGTGGGAGATCACATTAGCAGAAATGTTATCCGATCAAGGCTATACAACTGGAATCTTTGGAAAATGGCATCTCGGTGATACCAAGGGACGATACCCAACAGATCAGGGCTTTGATGAATGGAATGGTATACCTAGATCCTCTGATCGAGCCTTTTGGCCAGACAGCAATAGTTTTTCACCAGGAAGTCATCCTGATGCTGTATTTACCCATGTTATGTCCTCATTTAAAGGACAAGAACCAAAAGAACTGGAGGTTTTTGATCGTGCTAAACGAGCAACGATTGATCGAGATATCACAGACCATGCCATTGATTTTATAAAACGTAAAGCTAAAAAAGAACAACCATTCTTTGCCTATCTTCCTTACACACAAACCCATGAACCTGTTGACCCTCATCCTGATTTCTACGGCAGTACTGGAAATGGAAGTTTTGCTGATGTTTTGGCACAAACCGATGTCTACATTGGCGAACTCCTGGCAACAATAGATGAGCTTGGTTTAAAAGAAAACACTATATTTATCTTTACTTCTGACAACGGTCGCGAAGGAGTGCCCAGATCATTCGGTTTCACTGGGCCTTGGAGAGGAAGTATGTTCTCTCCATATGAAGGTTCTTTGAGAGTTCCTTTCTTAATTCGTTGGCCTGGTCATATTCCAACTCAGCAAGTATCCAATCAAATATTCCATCAAATTGATCTATTCCCTACTATTGCCAGTTTTGTTGGCGCTGATATACCTTCAGATAGAATAATTGATGGCGTTGACCAATCTAATTTTCTCAAAGGCAAGTCAAAAAAATCCGCAAGAGAATCCATGGTAATTTATATTGGTAATGAATTATTTGGTGCAAAATGGCGAAATTGGAAATTACTACTTAAAGAAATGGATGAAGATGGCTATGGCGTGAAAAATATGGCTTATCCTACAGTTTATAATTTACTTGTTGATCCAAAAGAGGAAGTTCCTGAACTCAACTACTTAAATGATACATGGGTCGATTTTCCTTTGTATCAAGTCATAGAAGACCATGAAGAATCAATAGAGAATGATCCTGGTACACCAGGGCCTTGAATTCTTTGCTTTCTAGCATCTTCAATTAACCCTCTAATATAACTTTTATATGAACACTCAATTATATGTTTTCACTAATGGTGCATACGATAAAAATTGGTTACAAGACATCTATTTGATCAATCAAGACAATGTACCAGCAGTTGGCTCATTAGAATCAATTGAAAAGATGAAAGAACTTTTATCTATCAGTAGTTATCATTCCGTGTTATTGCTAGATAAGAATGTCATTGGATTTAGTATCTGCTTTAGGGAGGGGACCACATATTGGTCAGAGAATTATAAATATTTTGCTCAAGGCTTAAAAACTTTTTTATACATTGATCGAATTGCAATTGATCAAAACTACAGAAGAAAAGGTCTTGGTAAGTCAATGTATAAAGATATATTTTCAAATGCTTCCCATGAAAACTTAAGAGTCACAGCAGAGGTAAATACTAAACCAATGAATCAAATCTCATTAGATTTTCATAACAATATGGGTTTCAAGCAAATCGGTGAAAGACAATTTGATGATCATGATGTGGTCTATTTAATTAAATAGTTCTGAGAATATTAATAATCACTTTGTATTATAACTCAGTCTTAATTGTCGCAATTTCAGTACCAACATCATATTCTTTGTTAACTTCAGCCATAGAAATAATAGTTCCATTAACTGGAGAAGGAACTTCAATAGTTGTTTTTTCAGATTCTATTAAATAAAGAGGTTGATTTAATTTCACTAAGTCTCCTATTCCGACATACCACTCAATAAGTATGCAAGATTCAGATGATATAGCTGTTTTTGGAACTTTTAATCTTATTTCCATTTAGTATTGAAATATATATTTATTGTACTAGTTCTTTGATAGCAGTCTTAATATTTTCATTATTTGGAAAATGATAATTTTCTAATTCTTTTGCAAATGGAATAGGCGTATAAGCAGAGCCTATTCTTGTAACAGGTTTTTTAAGTTCAGAGAATAAGTTTTCATGTATGAGTGAGGCTATTTCTGCACCAAAACCACAAAATCTTACTGCTCCATGGAGAACGAGTGCTCTTTTTGTTTTACCGACAGAATTAAGAATTGCATTTTTATCTAGAGGTACTAATGATCTAAGATCAAGAACTTCAACATTAATTCCATCATTTTCTAGTTCGTTAGCTACTTCCAAGGCACTCAATAAAGCAGCTCCATAAGTAATAATAGATACATCCGAACCTATTTTTTTTATCTCCGCTTTACCTAAAGGAATTCTATAATCTTCCGTTGGTACTTCACCTGAGCCAAAGTAAAGACCCATTGATTCCATAACTACACAAGGGTCATCATCATATATGCAAGACATCAGTAGGCCTTTTAGGTCTTTTGGAGTGCCTGGGGCTACTACCTTTATTCCTGGTGAATGTGTTAACCATGTCTCAAGTGATTGAGAATGTTGAGCACCAAAACTACCAACATTTCCTGCTATCATTGTTCTTATTGTAATAGGAACATTTGTTTTTCCTCCAGACATGTATCTTAATTTTGCAGCATGATTAGTAACTTGGTCCATGCATACACCTAAAAAATCATTAACCATAATTTCAGCAACTGGTCTTAATCCAGCCATTGATGCACCAATTGCTGCTCCTATAATTGCTTGTTCAGAGATAGGAGTTGGCCTGACTCTTTCTAGGCCATATTTTGTAGATAAGCCATATGTTGCTTTAACAACACCGCCTGCAGGGTCTGCTATATCTTCACCCAAAATTATTACAGATTTATCTGTTTCAAGTGCATAATCAAGAGTATTTGTAATGGTTTGACAGTAAGTAATATTTTCAGCATTATCGTAATTAAATGATTCTAGATTGTCAGAATCTGAATCAGAGTTACTTATGTCAGGAATATCATTAGGGTCTGAAAAAACATCACTATAAAGATCAGTTTCAGTTGGCGGCAAACAAGATTCGGTATAAGTTTCTGCCTCATCTACTTCTTTAACTGCATTTTCTTCTATTTTCTCAATTACTTCGAGAGTAAGAATATTATCGGAAAGTAATCTTGCTTTAAAATTATTTATAGGTGTATTGAGTAATCCTTTTGATAATTGATTTTGATCCATATGTGATTCATCAGAACCAAATGCATGTCCTTGCAGTCTATCGCATAATGCTTCTACAAATGTTGGTCCTTTGTTTTGTCTTGCACGGTTAATGGCTTCTTCAGCAGCAAAATAAAGTGCTACAGGATCACTTCCATCTACTTGAATGCTAGGCATTTCATAAGCATTACCTCTTTCTGAAAGGTTCTTGGTTTTAGTTGATTCTGAAAAAGCTGTGTATTCTGCATATTGATTATTTTGACATAGAAATATTACTGGTAGATTCCATAGAGATGCTAAATTCATAGCTTCATGAACAGCCCCAATATTAGCTGCTCCATCACCAAAACTTACTATAGTTGTTTTACCTGTATTTTTAAGAATTGATGCTAACCCTAAACCATTAGCAATGGGTACTCCTCCACCGACAATACCTGATGTAACCATGAGACCATTAGCAGGATCAGAAAGATGCATAGGACCACCTTTACCTTGACATAAACCGTTTTTCTTACCCGCTATCTCTGAAAAAACATCTTTAACAGATGAACCCTTAGCTAGAACATCATGAATACATCTATAAGTAGTTATCATATAGTCATCATTATTTAGAAGCGATGTAAATGTTGCAGGTATTGCTTCTTGTCCGCCACAAGGGTAATACTGAAATTGTAGCTTACCAGCACTTAGCCAACGTTGAATTCTTTGATCACATTCCTGAATTCGAAACATCATAGTGTATATATCCCTTAACGTATTAGTATTGATATCATTAATATTTAAATTGTTACTCATTTTTTACAGTCCTCAAAAAAGATTTTTTATACATTCATATAAATAAAATATATAACTTTATATAAAAATATCAGATATATATGTATAAGAAAACATATATATATAAAAAAAGGATTTAAAATACTAAGTTATATGGAAAATGTGAATATAAAGATAAGAATGTAAATTCTAATCGATAAGATTTAATTTAATTAATATATAGAAATACTAATAATCTAGATTATGCTTACTAAGAAAGTATTTTATGCTTATGAGTAAATAATACCTTGTGGCCTCATCATTATTCTAGGTATTAGGCTTTTAGGATATAAGGAAGGATGATGGCTTTTAATGATTTTTCAATATCTATTTCTTTATTTTTTATCCTTTGTGCTGGACCACTAACTGAAATAGCTATAAATTTTCCAAATACATGTTCTGGTATACCAATTGATACAGCACCAGCATCTTTAATTACGCCTTCATAATCAATTGCAACAAGTCGTTTACTGATAACAAGAAGTTTTTCTAAAAGTTCAGTTACATCAACAGGCTTATCTGATTCACCTATACGTTTATTATAGCGATTAGCTAATTGACATACTTGCTCTGTATTCAAACTAGATAGTAAGGCAAGTCCACATGCTGAATAAAAAAGGGATGTCTTCGATCCTTCGTATATTTTTAATGTAACTGCTTGTATACCTGGAATTACTTTCACAAACTGAGCTTCGTCTCCACTTCTTACAGTAATTGAAACTGTCTCATTACTCTCTTTACTTAGTTTATCGCAAATAGCATCAAGTTCTTCTTGATGATTAAAAAAATGCTCTAAAGCCCACTCGCTTAACTGAGCAATTTTAGTTGTAGGAAAGTAAGTATAGTCATTTTGATCATAACCTAGATAACCTTTTTTCAGCATTGTTTTGATAAGGACATTAGTGCTAGATCTTGGCATAAAAAGTTTTTCTGAAATATTTTTAGCTGAAAGTTGAGCTTTCTCAATTTGGAAAAGCTCCATGATTTGAAAAACTCTCTCTGCAGACTTCACTCCATCTATGTTTTTTTTATTTACGTTCATGTTTTATTTTTTTGAAACTTTTTTAATTGCTTATCTAGTTCTTTTTTTAAGTAGCTCTGAACAACTGAATCATATAACTAATGAGAGACTTTTAGTATAGATAAAATAATATCTATAACAACATATTTGCACAATTATTATTTTAAAAAAATAATACAGATATATATGTATATGAAGTAAACATATATAAACTTGATTTATTTTCCTTGCAGAGTTAACTTTAGACTAAGTAAATTCACTTAACGAGGCTTAAGATATGTCATTATTTATTATCAATACGAAGTTAAAAACATTAGGAATATATTTTATTTTAATTATGCCGTTAGTATTTATTACTAATACATATTCACAAACAACTAGTTCTGCAAAGTTACAAATTGAAGAAATAGTTGTAACTGCTGAAAAGAGAGTCTCTTCATTACAAGATACCTCCATATCTATAAGTGTTTTCTCTGGCGATGAGCTGAATGATTTTGGAATTACTGATTCTGAGCAACTCTCATACTACACTCCTGGTTTAGTTATCCAAAGACAAGTTATTGGTAAAGTTACCATGAGGGGTGTTGGTAATGAAAATCTTACTATTGGAGGAGATCCAAGTGTTGCTTTACATTTAGACGGTAGTTATGTTGCAAGATCATCTGTTGCAAACTTTGATTTTTTTGATGTTGAACGTATTGAAGTCTTAAGAGGACCACAAGGAACACTTTATGGAAGAAATGCTAATGGAGGAACTATTAATGTTATTTCAAATAAACCTACTGAAGAAAAAGAAGGGTATATAAATTTATCTTTTGGAAATTATAGTAGTATCAGAGCAGATGCAGCATTAAGTGGTCCAATTAATGACAATACAACTGGTAGACTTTCTTTTCTACATGCTACAAGAGATGGTTATACAAAAAATATATTCCCTGGAGCTGCAGGTCGCGGACTTGATGAATTAGATACTCAAGATTTAACTGCCGTTAAAGCTCAGCTACATTTTAGACCAAGCGATACTATTTTTATTGAATTAATGGCTGATTCTTACAAGGATAGTAGTAATCCTCCTGCACAAAAGTATTTAATGTGGCCATTACCTTGGATGGAATCGTCTTATGCTCCTGTTCCATTTCCTGATGCTGTTCACCCCACTGATCTAAGAACTTTATCCCAGGGGTTTGAATTTAATATACCTGGTAGCACTAGAACAATAGAAACTGCAGGAGAGTGGAATCAAAATGGGTTATCAGCAAAACTTACTCTAGATCTAGAAAATGGTAATACCTTCTTTTCTCATACTTCTATGAGGGATATTGATTCTATGTGGCTTAATGATGGAGATGGTATCGATGTGTTTATGGTCAACTACTTTCAAAGAGAGAATTCAGAGCAGTTTACACAAGAAATTCGATTGTCGTCTGCAGATAACAATGATCTAAATTGGATTGTAGGTGGTTTTTACATCAAAGAAGATGCAGAGACATTCATAGGTATTCCTTTACCACTTGGTCTTGATTTACCTCTTAATCTATTAATTGATGGCGAGCATGAGACTACAGCCCATGCTTTTTTTGGCCAACTTACTAAAAATATAAATGAAAAAATAAGATTAAATGTTGGTCTTCGATACAATCATGAGAATAAAAAAGTTAATTATCAAGATGATAGATTCTTTGTAGTATCACAAGTTTCAGGTGATGAAACATGGAATGCAATTACACCAAGAATTGGAATTGATTATTTTATTTCAGATGACAACATGCTGTATGCAAATATATCTAAAGGCTTTAAAAGTGGTGGATTCAACCTTTTAGCAGTCCAAGATGCGTACGATCCTGAAATCGTTTGGAGTTACGAAGTAGGTTTAAAAAGGACTTCAAATGAAGGAAGATTGCAAACGAATCTTTCAGCTTTTTATTATGATTACACAGATATGCAAGTTGGTAGAGTAGAGAACCTTCAATCAATACTTCTGAATGCAGCTGCTTCCACAATTAAGGGTGCTGAGATAGAAGTTGTTGCATTAGTTAATGAAAATTTTAGAATTCAGGCCAACGCTGCACTCTTAAACACTAATTATGATGACTTTCTTACTCAAGATCCTGGTAGCCCGGGTGTGCCAGTAAAACAACTCGCTGGAAATGAGTTACCTCGATCACCAAACATGACTGGAAACATTATTGGAATTTATAATGTAATGCTCGAAAATGGTGCTGAACTGATCCTAAATGGTTCTTTTCAAAAACAAGGAAAGCAGTTTTTTACTCAATTTAATCGAGAGAGTGTATCTCAAGACAGTTTTAATCTTCTTAACTTCAATGCAACATATAAACCAAATAATAGTTTTGAACTAACATTTTATGCTCATAACATAACTGATGAAGGGTATATAACTGATATTTTAGAGTCTGGAGTTGTCACTGGGCAAACTGTTCCACAAGGGATATTAGGACCTCCTAAAACCTATGGAATGAAAATGAGCATTAATTTTTAATAGATAAATTGAAATATAGCTATTTAAAAAATGAATAGAAGAGACTTAATTATTGGTGCTAGTGCACTTTCTCTTGCAGTGTCAATAAAATCTGAAACCACTAATAAAGAAATATTTAACCAAAAACAAAGAGAGGGCAATATGAGTAATCTATTCAAACATAATTATTTAAGATTAGATGATGGCGTACCTTTATTTTATATTGATGAAGGACAAGGAAGACCAATAGTTCTAATTCATAACTTAATGTTTGGAGCTGAGTATTTCTGGCAAAAAAATATTCCTGAATTAAGCCAGAATAATAGGGTAATTGCAGTTGATATGAGGGGTCATGGACTATCAGGTAAACCTAATGCTGGATATAATCTCAAGCAGTTGGCTAGTGATATTAATGAAATATTAATCAAATTAGATTTACATGATGTAGTTTTAGGTGGAATGGCAATTGGTGCGTTATCAATTCTTCAATATTTAAGTGATTATGAAAATGAAAGAGTCAGTGCATTAATATTATCAGAATTCACTCCCAAATTAGTATCTGCTATTGATTGGAAACATCCAACTTTTGGTGATTTTCCTGAAGAGGCAGCTGCTGGATTTTCTGATTCTGTTAGAGCTGATAGAGATGTTCTTAATAATTTTGTTATTGCTGGCTTTAATCAAATGCCTAATGATGAAATTCTTGAGGAAATGCTCATCAATACTTATTTAACACCGACAGAAGTCGTAGCTGAATTTGTTGATGATATGGTTAAGAATGATTACAGAGATATGTTGCATACAATTACACTACCAACTTTATTATTATATGGTGGTGATAAAAATCAGGTTTTTCCAACAGCAGTAGGTGATTGGATACAAAAAGAAATACCTCATTCTCAATTAGTGATATTTAATAATTCTGGACATGCCCCTTTCTGGGAAGAAAGCAAAAAATATAATAGATCAATTATAGATTTTGTAAGTAAATAATAAACATATGAAATTAATTGAACCTTTTCTAAAAGATTTTATTGTTATTTAAAAATTAAATTAGCAATTTATTGTAATTATTCGAATAACTAAAGACTCATGAATAATACGCAGAATCCATCATATCTTGTCATAAGGGTTAGGCCTGATATTGAAGAGGAAATCGATCAATACTTTAGTGATGTAATTAAAGCAGCTACTAGTAAAGGTGCTAAGTTATTGGGTTTGGAGAGATCTAGTAATGTAGTGATATATGAAAAAGGTAGCATACCTTTTTCAACTTTAATTTTAAAATGGCCAGAAGGTCAAAGTATTTCGATTGATTTTTGGAAAAGTCAAATACATAAGAATATTTTTAATCAATTATCGATAGTATTTAAAAAGAACATTATTGCTTTTACAGTTGAAGGCTTACCTGATAAAGGATTAATAGGTGATCCAATTCCTACGATAGCATCATATGAATTTAACACTTCTGAAGTGAATTCAAACAAGTTTATTTTGATTATTGATGGCACAGTTACTAAGCCTAAAGTTATAGATAAATACCGTGAAATACTATTTGATATTATGCAAGAACAAAAGAGTTACTACATAGTTCTAACTGCTTCAGAAGGGATAAAAATGTTGCATGGCAAATGGAATGAAGATATTTTTGCTATATCTTTATGGAAATCAAAAAAAAGTGTTAATGATTTCTGGTATGGTGAAAAATATCAGAAAACTGCAATACCTTTGAGAATTGGAGCTGGAGAATTTACTGTTATAGGCTTTTGTTAAACTCTTTTTTAATGAAAACTATTCTAACTTATAGCTATTGATTTTGTAATTTAATCTTCAAGAATAACGTGATATAAATCAGTTCGTCTATCTCTGAATAGTCCCCATGCAGCTCTATATTCCTTTATCTTTTCTAGATCAAATTCATGAATGATAAACTCTTCATTTTCACGTCCACATTCTGATACTTTTATACCTGTCTCATCAGTTATAAAAGAAGAGCCATAAAATGTTTGGCTAAACTTTGTATTTTCTTCTGTACCTATTCTATTCGAGGCAACAACTGGTATGCAATTAGCAGCAGAATGACCTTGCATAACAATCTGCCAAGAATCTCTAGAGTCTATGTGTGGATAATCAGGCTCACTTCCTATTGCTGTAGGATAAAATAATAGTTCTGCACCTTTTAGTGTCAAAATTCTAGCAACCTCAGGAAACCATTGATCCCAACAGATACCGGCACCTATTTTTGCATAAGCGGTATCAAATACTTT
>Ga0257121_1001200_pt1 | contig 20214 bp, 17 predicted proteins | sample SI106_100metaG_FD_190180 | JGI IMG/M metagenome (GOLD analysis project Ga0257121, IMG submission 190180) | Marine microbial communities from Saanich Inlet, British Columbia, Canada - SI106_100 | ecosystem: Environmental > Aquatic > Marine > Inlet | place: Canada: British Columbia | collected... | reverse complement strand
ACGCTATCACCATCACAAATAGTAACATCATTTATTACATTAGAAGCTGACGTACTTAAAACAGTTAATATAGTAGTAATTATACTATCACATCCATTAAAAGCTAACAAAGTATCTGAATAAACTCCTGTTGAATCATATGTATTATTTCCTACAACTATAGATAATCCGTTACAAATAGTATCTATAATTGAAGTGTAGGAATTAGTAGTACTATCACAAACACAAGCATTGTGGAAACCAATATTTGTCCAATCATTTTGTGATAGAACTATCCATTGTGAATTTATAGGATCTGTTCCCGCAGCATTTGTCCAAGATGTATCTCCTTGAGATATTGCGCATTTTCTTACAAGAGTATGATTTGCAGTAGCATTATTTACTCCAGCAACATCCCATCCAGAACCTGGATCTCCATTCCAATCTCCAATCCAATCCAAAATCTGATATCCTCCAGCAGAAGGAGACATAGGACTACCAGGATTATTTCCATATACTAAAGCAAATCCATCATCTCCGTTACTTAAAGATCCATAATCCATATCTGCTTCAACTAAAATCAATGAATCAGATGATGGATGCACAACAACATAAACATCATTAGGGAGTATAATAGCAGCTGAATCAAAATCAACCCAATACTCATATATACCCACTCCATTACCAGGACTATTACTTACCCTAGCAAAAGCATAATTAGTTAAATCTACAGTATCAGAAGTTGGATTATATATTTCAAAATATTTATTATTACTACTTCCTTCTGCATATTCTGAAAAGAATAGATTCTCAGCTGGAGGTAATGGATATGTACAAGTTCCATCATCTATAGTTGCCAAAAGGTTATAATTTGTAGCTGTTGAATCTGTACATCCATATATAGGAAAAGAATTAACAATAATCACTCCTTTCATGCCCATAGTTACATGAGGTTGGCATACATAGTAGTAGGTTTGAGATAATGTAGGAATAACTGTATCTATAGTACCAAATCCAATGTCAAACCCTCCATTAGAGGTGTCTCCATTAGATATATATGTAGTTTGATCTACTTCTACTGCATTATGACTAATTCCTAAATTAAAAATAATTGTATCTCCTAAAGTACAAGTTACAGTATCTGGTAAGAATGTATTACCAATAGTATTAATTGTTTGTATTTGTGAAAATGAAGTAAAGCAAGTAAATAATAAGATAGTTAAAAAATGTAGTCGTAGTTTCATAGTTTTAAATTTTATTTTGGGTGGTAAATATACAAAAAAAATCCCAACGATTTCTCAAAGGGATTCTTCTAAAAAGTAATTAAAATATATAGTCTACTTAGCGTATGATATTGCCCTAGTTTCTCTAATAACAGTAACTTTAACCTGTCCAGGATAAGTCATGTCATTTTGTATCTTTTCTGATATCAGGAAAGATAATTTATCTGCATCCGAATCAGTTACCTTCTCACTCTCTACAACAACTCTAAGTTCCCTACCTGCTTGTATTGCATAAGATTTTACCACTCCAGGAAAGGAAAGAGCAGTTTCCTCTAACTCCTTAATTCTACTAATGTACGAATCTAAGATCTGTCTTCTAGCTCCCGGCCTAGCTCCTGATACAGCATCACATACTTGTATCAGAGGTGAGATTAAAGACGTCATTTCAATTTCATCATGGTGAGCACCAATAGCATTACAAACTTCAGGTTTCTCTCCATATTTCTCGGCAAGTTGCATGCCTAATAATGCATGAGGAGTTTCAGCATTATCTTCTGGAACTTTACCAATATCATGCAACAAACCAGCTCTTTTTGCTGCTTTACTATCTAATCCTAATTCGGAAGCCATAGTAGCGCACAAATTAGCTGTTTCACGAGAATGTTGTAAAAGATTTTGTCCGTAAGAAGAACGATATCTCATTCTTCCAACCATACGAATAAGTTCAGGATGTAAACCATGAATACCTAAATCAATAGTAGTTTTCTTACCTATTTCAATAATTTCATCATTTATCTCTTTAGTTGTTTTCTTAACAACCTCTTCAATTCTAGCAGGATGAATTCTTCCATCTGTAACTAATTTATGAAGAGAAAGACGAGCAATTTCTCTCCTTACAGAATCAAAACAAGAAATGATAATTGCTTCAGGAGTGTCATCAACAATAACATCTACCCCAGTTGCCTCTTCAAAAGCACGGATATTTCTACCCTCTCTACCAATAATCCTACCTTTTATATCATCCGACTCTATATTAAAAACAGACACAGCATTCTCAATTGCATGTTCAGTAGCAGTTCTTTGTATTGTCTGTATCACAATTTTTTTCGCTTCCTGGTTTGCAGTAAGTTTCGCTTCTTCAATGGTATTCTGAATTATTGTTAAAGCTTCCGTTTTCGCCTCATCTTTCAGAGTTTCTATAAGTTCTTTCTTAGCTTCTTCTGCACTTAAATTTGATATTTCCTCTAATTGCTGAATCTGTTTTTGCTTGTTAGAATCAAGATCTTCTTGCTTTTTTACAACAGCAGATTTTTGTTTTTCTAGGATAGATTTTTCTTCCGTAAGATCTTTCTCTTTACGATTCATCTCTCCTAATCTCTGATTAAGTTTTGTTTCTTTTTCTTTAACCCTATTTTGAGACTTATTAAATTCTCGGTTTTTTTCATTTATAGATTTATCATGCTGTGATTTCAATTCTATAAACTTCTCTTTAGCTTGTAATATTTTTTCCTTTTTAATTCTTTCTGCCTCTTTTTCAGCATCTTTAAGTAGACTTTTACTCTTTGCTAAATCAAGATTCTTAATAATGAAAAAAGTGATTACAGATCCTAACAACAGGGCTACAAGCCCAATAATAATTGTAATTGGTTCCATTTATTTAGTTTAATTTGGTTAATAAAAAAACCCGCAATAGTTCTGTTAAATTCCTAATTAAATAGGGATAAAGATGCCAGTCAATCTCAAACGTCCACTGTTCTCATTAAAGAGAAACCCTAATGGGTTGAGGCCTGTTTTTAAAAAACCGAGTCATACTCTAATTTCTTATCTGTTGAATTTAACAATTCTAACTAATGCGGGTAATTAATTTTTATGTAAAAGAACTATATAATTTCTGACAAAGCAGATTCGATAGACGATAATTTTATCTCAATATCATTATTATCTTTTGTGTCACTATCATTTACAGATTCTAGTTTTGTAGCTATTTCAATCAGACACATTGCTAGTAAATCTTGCCGATCTTTTATAGCATAATTCTTTTCGTAGAATTTCAGTCGCTCTTCAATCTTTTTCACCGATTTACGTATATTTTCTTCCGCATCTCGATTTATAGTCATAGGATATATCCTGTTTGCTATATTTATTTTTATCTTTAACGACATCTTATTTTAGATTCTGACTACTTGTTCAAAAGTGCAATGCACTTATCTATCTCCCGCACGTACTCATTTATTTTCTGTCGGCTTTCTTTGTTTTTTTCATCATCCTGAGTACTTACCGACTTTGTTATTCTTAATAACTTTATCTTTTCTTCTAAACTATTTATTATTTTGTCTTTATCAGATAAATCTGATATTAACTGATTATTCTCTGTCAGAGTCTCCTCTTTTTCTTTCTGAGCAGATTGATATAATTGTATTAGTTTATTGACTTTCTTCTCAATATTTTTAACTAAATTTTTCATACCAATTAATTTGTTACAAACTTATAGATTTTATAGCAATTTCTAATATAGTTTGATGTTATATTTGTAAATCTTATTAAAATAATTCCATGAAAAGGTTTTGTACACTCCTATTTACCCTTATATCAATTAGTTCAATCTCTCAGAATTATATTTCACCCTTCGATTTTCCGTTATTACTTTCAGGAACTTTTGGAGAATTAAGAAGTAATCACTTTCATACTGGAATTGATATAAAAACTGAAAGCGTAGAAGGTAAAGAGATTAGATCAATTGCTGATGGGTACATTAGCAGAATAAAAGTTTCTACTTGGGGATATGGTAAAGTAATTTACATAGTTCATCCTGAAACAGGGCATACATCTGTATACGCACATATGCAGATTTTTAATGATGAGATAAAGAAAATAATAAACCAACAACAATATAAAAAAGAAAGTTTTGAAATAAATTACTATCCAGCAAGAAACACTCTTTCAGTAAAACAAGGAGATGTTATTGGTTTATCGGGAAACTCAGGAGGAAGCGGTGGGCCTCACTTACATTTTGAGATTAGAGACACAAAAACAGAGCACACATTAAACCCTCTCTTTTTTGGTTTTGAAGTTGATGACAATATAAATCCAGTACTATCAGAGATAAAGATCTATACTCATAACAACTCAACAATAAATAATAAAAATAAAGATCTTAGAATCTCTTTAAAGAAAGATGAGGAGGGGTATTTATTGAATAATAATTCTGAGATAACAGTACATGGAGATATTTCATTTGGTATTTCTACAATTGATAGGCAAAACGGAGCTCCTAACAACAAAAATGGAGTGTATGCAATAAAATTATTTATTGATGATAATCTAATTCATCATTTTGAAGTTGATGAACTTAATTTTTCGGAAAAAAGATTTATCAATTCTCATATTGATTACGGATGTTATATTGATCAGTCAATCAGATTTAACAGATGTTATACACTTCCCTATAATAAATTGTCTAATTACAAGAAAAACATAAATAAAGGAATTATAAATTTTACCGATAGTTTACTTCATAAAATAAGATTTGAAGTATCCGATATTAAAGGAAACACATCTACATTAAATTTTAATATCCAATCTAAAGAAAGTAAAAACAAATTTAATAAGACTGAACAAGACAATCAATTTATTTATAATCAAGAAAATATTTATTCTTCTTTAAATTTTGAAGCACATTTAGAAAGATACAGTCTGTATGAAAACTGTGATATTTCTTATTCTGAGACACCTAGAACTAATAATACCTTATCTGAAATTCATAATTTTATGAATAAAAACATTCCTTTGCATAAAGAATATGTGGTTTCTATAAAATCAGACATTCCTAATAACCTGAAAGATAAAGTTTATATTGCACAAGTTAGAGATGACGGAACTTTTAAATACAAAGGGAAAACCTGGAAAGATGGCAATATACTTGCAAAAACCAGAGAATTTGGAAAGTTTTCTGTCATAGCCGACACTGTAAATCCTGTAATTTATGATTATAATTTTACAGATAATACAAATGTTAATTATGCAGGAGAAATCTCTGTAAAAATAGTTGATAACGAAAGTGGAATATCATTTTACAGAGGAGAAATAGATGGTAAATGGATTTTGATGGAATACGATTTTAAAACCAACTTACTTATATATTACATAGAAAGAGAAAAACTAAAAAAAGGAGAACACACTTTAAAAGTAGTAGTAAAAGATAGGTTAAATAACGAGAATATTTTTACACAAGATTTTTACTACTAATTTCTAGACCAAGAGTTTGTCATTTGCAAATTTTTCCATAAATTTCTTTAGATCATTACTTACATCAGAATACACTTTGATTAGTTCTTCTGTAGTACCTCTTGCTTTTGCTGGATCTGGGAAACTATTATGTATCATTCTAGAAGCAGATGGGAAGATGGGGCAAAGTTCTTGTGCGTTATCACAAACTGTAATGACAAAGTTAAATTCTACATCTTTATATTCATCAACATTATTAGATTTATTAGAGGAAATATCTATTCCTTCTATACTCATTACTTTTACAGCATACGGATTTACCACTTCTGGTTTTGTACCTGCAGAGTAAACTTCTACATTCTCTGTAGAAGTGAAATGTTTTAACCAACCTTCAGCCATTTGCGATCTACAGGAATTTCCAGTACATAAAATCAACACCTTTTTCATTCGATTATTTTCTTGCTATTTTCGTTCCCAAAGATATACAAAGAAAAACGCAATGTTAATAAGTGTCGTAACTATAAGTTGGAGTGGATGAGATGGAATTAAAAAATACATCAATATACTAATAGACGATAATAAAATCATCACAACTAAAAAAGTAGTATTCATCAACCTATACACACTTTCTGAAGTTGAATAAATCTGTCGAATCAGAATTGCAATAACAATGAATAAAACACCAATCTCTCTTGTAAAGACAAGATACACTTCCTCTCCTATTATGTTGTCTACGTTAGTAATATCTTTATGAGGAATTTGAGGGAAACAAAGAAAAATTAAACCAATTAAAAGATAAAATATTGGTACAATTTTTGAAGAAACAGGTGACTTCATAATTATTTATTTAAGACCGCAAACATACTAAACAAAAAATTGATGAGTTTATTAGTAGCTCAACTTTATTTATATTTTTGCAAACAAATGAATAAGCATCTTTATATCCTAATTTTATCTCTGATTAGTTTTACTTCTATCGGACAAACATTAATTGGAACTATTACCGATAATAATAAAGAGGTTTTACCAGGAAGTAATATTGTAATAAAGGGTGAAAATACGGGGGTTTCATCTGATAATGAAGGAAAATACTCATTAAATTTAAGAGCAAACAGATCAGTAGTAATAGAGGTTTCGTTTATTGGTTTTGGTGTAAAAAACATCAGGATACCTATGTTAAAAAACGGACAATTTTACACTCTTGATATTCAGCTAAGTCCAGAAGGAAAACTCATTAATGATGTAATTGTAAAAGATAAGAAAACTAGAAAGCAGGCCCTTAGTAAAATAAAAACACAACATGTAAGTTTAATTCCTAATTCTGGGGGAGGTGTAGAGTCAATTTTAAAGACCCTACCTGGAGTTAGTTCTGCAAACGAATTAAGTTCTCAGTATTCTGTTCGTGGAGGAAATTTTGATGAAAACATGGTTTATGTAAACGGAATTGAAGTTTACCGACCATTTTTAGTTCATTCTGGTCAGCAAGAAGGATTAAGTTTTGTTAATTCTGATATGGTAGAAAACATCTTGTTTTCTGCTGGTGGATTTGAAGCGAAATACGGAGATAAGATGTCCTCTGTATTAGATATCACTTACAAAACGCCTACAAAAAATAAAGCATCTTTACAAATGAGTTTATTAGGTGGATCTGCACATTTTGAAGGAATAACATCTAACAATAAATTCTCATATTTATTTGGTTTTCGAAATAAAAGTAATCAGTATCTTTTAAATGCAATGGACACCAGAGCTGAGTATAAACCAAGCTTCTCAGACATTCAAACTTATCTGAAATATCAATTAAAAGATAATTGGACAATTAGTTTTTTAGGAAATATATCTCAAAATAAATACCGAATGATACCTGAAAACAGAGATACCGAATTTGGTACTTTAAATGAAGCTCTAAAGCTGAGAATATTTTTTGAAGGACAAGAATCGGACCAATACAACACCTACTTTGGTGCTTTAAACACAAGCATCTCTCCTAACCTAAAAACAAAACTAAATCTTACTACTTCCGCATTTAAAACAATAGAATCAGAAAGTTTTGATATTTTAGGAGAATATTGGTTATATCAATTAGATAATAACCTTGGTTCAGACAATTTCGGAGATGTAAGATTTGATAGAGGAGTTGGAAAATTTATCAATCATGCCAGAAACAACTTAGAAGCTATTGTATTAAACACATCTTTAAACGGACACTATATACAAAATGATAATACTAAATGGGAATGGGGAATGAAACTACAAAAAGAAGAAATAACTGACCATATCAAAGAATGGACTCTTATCGACTCTGCTGGTTTTACACTACCTCACCCAATCGATAACATTAATGGAAATTCGGATACAACACAAGAATTACTCATGACGGAATTTCTAAAGACTGATCTAAGACTTTCCTCTTTTAGAGAATCAGGATTTATTCAATACAATAAAGATATTGGAAACTTTACAATAAATGCCGGTACAAGAGCTTCCTATTGGAGTTTTAATAAGGAGTTTCTACTCTCCCCTAGATTAAATTTGGCTTTCATTCCTCTTTGGGAAAAAGATGTAGTTTTCAGAGCTGCTACAGGAATTTATTATCAATCTCCTTTTTACAGAGAACTCCGAAACCTAGAAGGAGAACTAAATCCAAATATTGAAAGTCAGAAATCAACACACTTTGTTTTAGGGTCTGATTATCTGTTTTATAGTTGGGGAAGACCATTTAAATTAATATCTGAAATCTATTATAAAGATTTACAAAACCTAATCCCATACAAAGTAGATAATGTAAGAATTCAATATCTGGCAGAAAATAATTCTAACGGATACGCTACTGGTGTTGACTTAAAAATAAACGGAGAATTTGTTACAGGAGTAGAAAGTTGGGCTTCCTTATCTGTAATGCAAACTATGGAAGATATTGAAGATGATTTTTATATTAATGAGGAAACTGGAGAAACAATCTATCCAGGTTTTATACCTAGACCAACAGATCAAAGAGTTAATTTCTCTCTATTTTTTCAAGATTACTTACCAGGAAATCCTAACTATAAAATGCACCTTAGCATGATGTACGGAACAGGGCTTTCTTTCGGACCTCCAAATTCAGATAAACATCAAGATATATTAAGAATGCCAGACTACAGAAGAGTAGATATTGGTTTTTCTGCAGTAATAAAAGCTGAAGACAAAAAGAGTAAAGTTAATTTACTGAACAAATTGAATTCTATGTGGATTTCTGTAGAAGTATTCAATTTATTAGATATTGACAATACGGTATCCTACCTTTGGGTAGCAGATGTAAGTGGAAGACAATATGCTGTTCCGAACTACCTAACTCCCCGACAATTAAATTTTAAATTAATTGTTAGTTTATAAATAACTAGCGCACCAACCTTCACTAATTGGTTTTAAGCAGGAATGTAACTCTGATTTCTTTTGTATAGTAAGGTCATAAAAAAGAGTATTATATTTTGCAATACTTTCTAATTTAAATGAAGGGATGCAAAGTATTTCATCTTCTATTTTACAAAATATATTCAGACGGTTAAGTAGGGAAATAGAAAGATCTTTTTCTAAATGTTGTATTAATTTTTGCAAAGTATCAATTGAACATCCGCTTGCTAAATTTTTACTTTCATCCAAAGCAACAACAATAAAATGGTTTTCTAAAATAGCAACCCCTGCTGTTAAGGGTACTTTATGGGCTTCCCAATTCTTAATATGATCAGAAATAGATTGTAGAATATAACTTTCTTGCTCATTTGTTAATTTCTGCTCTGCTGCATAAATCCAAATTCTGGATTCTTCAGGAATAGTATTAAAATTTACTAACATTAGATGTTTTCTGCAATAAGTTCTGCAATGTCTTTTACCTCAGCAGCTCCATCATCTACTGCTTTTACTCCATCAGTCATCATTGTATTGCAAAACGGACATCCTGTAGCTATAATGTCTGGATTTAACGCAAGGGCTTCTTCAGTTCTATCAATATTGATTTCTTTATCACCTCTCTCAGCATCTTTAAACATCTGAGATCCTCCTGCCCCACAACAAAAAGATCTACTCTTAGATCTCTTCATTTCTACTACATCAACCCCTAAAGATCTTATTAAAGACCTTGGGCTATCATATACCCCATTAGCTCTTCCTAAATAACAAGGATCATGATAAATAATCTCCTTCCCTTTCAAATCTCCTGTAATAGTTAATTTATCTTCAGTTATTAAATTTGAGATAAACTCCGTATGATGTTGTACATTATAATTCCCTCCTAAAGAAGGGTATTCGTTCTTTATCGTATTATAAGAATGAGGACAAGTAGTAACAATACGCTTTACCTTATATGCATTCATCACCTCAATATTTGTCATAGCCTGCATTTGAAACAAGAATTCATTTCCTGCTCTTTTTGCCGCATCACCAGAAGATGATTCTTCCGTCCCTAATACACCAAAATTAACGCCTGCCTTATTCATTATCTGAACAAAAGCTTTAGTAATCTTTTTTGCTCTATCATCAAAACTTCCGGCACTTCCTACCCAAAAAAGAATATCTACCTCCTTCCCTTCTGCCATAAATTCAGCCATTGTTTTTACCTGTAATTCACTCATTTTTAAGGTTTAAAAACTTGAATGGTAACTTCCTTATCTATTAAATCTGTAAACTTGCCTTCAAACTTAGTAGCTCTTACAATATGATTATCTACCCAATGATAGTTACCTCCCCTTGGTTTACCCATAAGTAATCCATGGTAATTAAATCCATTTTCTTTCAGCCACACCTCTGTAACCTCTCTATGTTCTTCAATTCTTGAAGTAAAGAAGGTAATATAATGACCTTCATCATACCATTTATTTAAGATATCTAATGCGTCAGGATATAAATTAGCCGTTGCCATTCTTTCAGGCTCTTCATTTGGTATATCATCACAAATAGTGCCATCAATATCTATTAGATAATTTTTAATATCATCTGGTAATACAGGAGAAATATGTTCTCCGTCTACTATCTTTTCTACTAATTTATTCATCTTTCCATTTTAATCTGTCAGCTGCTGGGAATTGCCAAGGAGCTCCATTGTTTTCTATATTATTAAACATCATGTTTAGTTCAGTTGGGGCAGATGACTGCTCCATTACTAAATGTCTTCTTAAATCCACTATAATTGAAAGAGGATCAATATTTAAAGGACAAGCTTGAGTACAAGCATTACAAGTAGTGCAAGCCCATAACTCTTCTGTTGAGATATAATCATTTAACAAAGATTTATTGTCTGTATAATCTTTACCGTGTTTATCAATATTCTTACCTACCTCTTTCATCCTTTGACGTGTATCCATCATAATCTTTCTTGGAGAAAGCAATTTTCCAGTTTGATTGGCTGGACATTCTGAGGTGCATCTTCCACATTCAGTACAGGAATAGGCGTTCATTAATTGTACCCAATTTAAATCCGTTACATCTTTAGCTCCAAATGATTCCGGAGATGAAGCATCAGCAGCTGGTGTTGCATACGGATCAGCATTAGGATCCATCATAAGTTTAACTTCTTTAGTAACAGAAGGCATATTATCCATTTTACCTAAATTTTCAATGTTTGAGAAATAAACATTAGGAATAGACATAACCACATGAAAATGCTTTGAATAAGGTAATTCGTTTAAAAATATAAGTACCAGCATAATATGAGTCCACCAACTAATATCATGAAGTATTTCCATACTTTGAGCATCCCAATTAGCAATAAATGAATATAAAAAATTACTAATAGGAAAAGAACCAAAATAATTCTCAGGATGAAGTCCAATGTATCCAATATTCATTGTAAGTAGTGAAATCATCAGGAACATAATAATCACCAAAGCAATTATTGCATCAATTGAAGATGCTTTCTTCATTTCTTTGCCAGATAGTCTTTTTATCTTTAAAAAAAGTCTTCTGAACATAAAAATAAGACAGGAAACTAAAACCAATACCGCCATAACATCCCCTGAAGCAGTGGCTAGATCATAGAAACTACCCAACACACCAAAAGATCTATCTAAACTAAAGATGCCATCTACCATCATTTCTACCGTACCAATAGTAATCACCAAAAATCCCCAATAGACAAGAGCATGTAAAATACCTGATGCAGGACGTGCAAATAACTTAGTTTGTCCAAAAGCTATCTTTAATAATATCTTGGTACGTTTAAGAGGTTGATCAAAGCGATTTTTTGATTTTCCTAATCTGATATTCCTTACTATCTTCCAAAGATTATAAGAGAATAATCCTAATGCAAAAAATAGAATACAAGTAAAAATTATACTTGATTTATCCATACTTATTCTGTTTTCTTTTCTGTAAACGGTTTATTCTTAGCTCCAATTACAGAAAAACTAACATACCTTCCAGGATTATCTTTTACATCTCCTAAAAGCTGTTCTAACTCCTTAGAAGCTTTTTGTAAATTATTATATAATTTCTTGTCATTTATAAGCAAACCTAAACTTCCTTCATTATTATTTATTTGTTTAGTAATCTCATCAATATTATTTAAAGTAGATAAGATATCTGCTTTTGCTAAGGAATCAGAAAAAGAAGAGAAATTATAAAGAATATTTTTTATTTCCGTATTACTTTCACTAAAACTCGTAGAAATTGTTTTAAAATTTAAAATAATTTCATTTAAATTCTCCTCATTACCTTTAACAATACTATTTACCGTTAACATGGTGTTAGACAGAGTGTTAAATGTTCTATCTAAACCAGTTAATGATTTATTTAAACTTTCTCTTGCGTCTTTATTAAAAACTGAAGTAATGACAATCATTACGGAATCAATAGAACTAATTAATCCTTCTGTTTTGTTTTTAAGTGGCAAAATCTGAGCATTTACCTCATCTTGTAAACTAGCTTCCATTGCAGATTCTAGTTCTGAACCCGAAATAGCCATAACATTTGTGTCTCCTAGAATCAAAGAGATCCCCTTTGTTCCCAACAAATCTAAACTAATAATTTTAGCTTTTGAATTGACAGGAATCTGAACGTCATCTTCAATATTTATCAGCACCTTTAACTGATTATCTCTTTTGTCATCAAAGGAAATTTTAGTTACCGTTCCAATCTTATGACCTTTTAATGTAATAGAGTTTCCTTCAGTTAATCCTGCAATATCCTGATAATACGCATGCAAAACTCTTTTATCGTTCATTACATTTACTCCTTTTAGATAATGAATTCCCCAATAAAGGACTCCAATTGCAAAAAGTGAAACGACTCCTACTGTTACTGATTTTAATTTATTACTCATAATCTTATTTATTTAGCAAATCTAAGGCTTCTTTTACACTTATTTGTTTTTCATTATGAAATGCTACAATAAATGCGCCTGCAAACTTACCAGATCTGTGTTTTAATTTTAATTTATCCGCTTCTTTTTTGTCATTTCCTACTGACAACAAGTATCTATATGTGCCATTTGCAAGATCTTCTTCAACATTCATTCCATCAAAAACAGAAGAGTTCTTCATGGATTTCAAATATGTTCCTAATTGAATTTTAAAAACTATATTTAACTCTTCTTTCAGATCTTTATTTTCTAATATTTCAATCTCTTTTAAATCTTCATTGTTATCATCTTTATCAATTACTAACAACCCATCTACTGTTTCTTTATATTCTTTAAAAGCTCTAAATATTGCAGAAGCCATGTAAATCTGACCGTTTTCAGAATGAAGAAAATCTTCTTCATCAGGATTAGTTAAAAATCCTAGTTCAATAAGAACAGAAGGCATATTAACTCTACTCGTTACCCAAAATGGAGCTTGTTTCACTCCTCTATTTTTTCTTTTAACTCTTTCGGTAAATTGTTTTTGTACATTATTTGCAATCTGGATACTTTGATCCAGATATACATTTTGAGTTAAAGAAAAAATAATATAACTTTCAGGAGTATTTGGTTCAAATCCATCATAATTTTCCTTATAATTATCTTCCAAATAAATAACTGAATTTTCTTTCTGAGCTACTCTTAAATTCTTTTCAGAGTAATCTAATCCCATGACATGAGATGAAGTTCCGTGAGCTGAAGATTTATCAAATGCATCACAGTGAATAGATATAAACAAATCAGCATTATTATCATTTGCAAAATCGGTTCTCCCCCTTAGTGTCGGATATGAATCATCTATTCTAGTATAAAGTACCTTTAGATCAGGAAAAGCCTCAGAAATATACTCACCAATCATCAAAGTAACTTTCAAGGCGATTTCCTTTTCATTTTCCTTATACCTTCCAGTTCCTAAATTTCCAGGATCTTTACCTCCATGACCAGCATCTAGCACTATGGTTTTTATTTTATTTTCTGAAGATTGTGAGAAAGAAAAATTATTTATGCCGAACAACAGAAGAAAAAACAAAAAAATGCGTTTACCAAACAGATTAAAGGTATGATAGATTTTACTTAGTTTTGTCAATCTAGAATTACTATTAGTTTTACATACAAAAATAACACTAAGATTGAATAAAAATATACTTCTACTAGTCTCATTCATATTCTTATTAACAGGATTTTTCAACAATTCTTATGCAAAAAACTCATTTATTTTTAACGATACACTACCAAAAAATAGTTCTGAAACTATATTAGAATTTAATATTGAACGCCATTGTAACGATTCCATTATTCAAGATATAGAAAATAAGAAAATATATCTGTATGGAAATGCGAGTATTGAATATGGCAACATAAAAATTACAGCAAATAAAATAGTAATTGACTGGAAAGAAAATACCATTTTAGCTATTGGAACCAAAGATAGTATAGGGAATATTATTGGTAATCCCGTATTTGAAGAAGGAAAAGAAAGTTTTAAAGCTACCGAGATTCTTTACAATATGAAAAGTAAGAAATGCATTGTAAAAAAAATGATTACAAAGGAAGGTGAAGGATATATACATGGACTAAAAGTAAAAAAACTAAAAGACAATATATTATACTTAAAAAGAGGAAAATACACAACTTGCAATGCTGAAAAACCTCACTATTCTATTCGTTCAAATAAAATAAAATTAATACCTGGTAAACAGATAGTTACAGGACCTGCATACATGACTTTTCTCAATATTCCAACTCCTTTATTTTTACCATTCGGATATTTTCCCAATACTAACAAACAAAGTTCCGGAATTATTATTCCATCTTATGGAGAGTCTGCAAATTTAGGGTTTTTCTTAAAAGATGGAGGATACTATTTCTCGTTAAACGATTATACCGATTTAAGCTTAAAAGCTAATATTTACACAAAAGGCAGTTGGTCTGTAAAAAGTAATTTCAGATACAAAAAGAGATACAAATACAATGGGTCTTTGAATCTTAATTACGGTAATATTATTACAAGTGAAGTTGGTTTTCCAAACTATGGAATTAAGAAAGATTTTTTTGTGAGATGGAGTCATAAACAAGATCCAAAAGCAGATCCTTCGGCAAGTTTTTCTGCAAATGTAAATGCTGGATCGAGCACATATCATAAAAATAATACGCTTACAAACTCTACAGACTACCTTTCTAATACATTCACCTCTACTATAAATTGGAGCAAAAGATTTGAAAGAACTCCTTTTAATCTATCTGCTAATCTAGGTCATAATCAGAATACTCAAACACATAAAGTTAACCTTACATTACCTGATATTTCATTAAGCATGAATAAGATTTATCCATTTAAATCACTAGGAAATCAAGGGTCAAAAAATTGGTACGATAATATTGGGATGAGATATAGTATGAATAGTAAAAATCAAATTTCTACTGCAGACTCATTACTTTTTCATAATAGCACTTTACAAGATTTCAATTCTGGAATGAGACATAATATTCCAATCAATGCATCATTTAAAGTATTAAAATATTTCACTTTCAATCAAAGTATAAATGTTTCTGAAAGATGGTACATTAATCAGATTGAAAAAATATGGAACGGAACTGAAGTAATAACGGACACATTAAATAAATTTACTAGAGGTAGTGAATATAATTTATCTAGCTCAATAAACACAAAAATTTATGGTGTTAGTCAGTTTAAGAAAGGTAAAATAGCGGCTTTCCGACATGTAATGACTCCTAATCTATCCTTTACATACAACCCTGGTTTTTCAGATGAGAAATTTGGATTCTACAAATCTGTACAAGTAGACAGCTTAGGAAACACAGATATATATTCTATTATGCAAAATGGAATTTATGGAACTCCCAGAAAAAACGAATCTGGAAATATAAATTTTAGTTTAGGTAATATTTTCGGAATGAAAGTAAGAAGCAAGAAAGACACAATAGAAGAACTAACTAAGATAAAACTAATTGAAAGTTTAAATTTTTCTTCTTCATACAATTTATTTGCTGACTCCTTTAATTTTAATTATATCAATTTAAATTTAAGAACAAAATTATTTAATAAAATCAACATCAGTTATAGTAGTGTCTTTGACCCTTATATTATTGACTCTTCAGGAAGAAAACATAAATTCGAACTATTTGAAAACAATAAAATAGCTAGGTTTAAAAACTCAAACATCTCTGCTGGATTTAATATAAATGACAAGACCTTTACCAAGAAAAAGAATAAAGAAGAAGAAGAAGAAGAAGAAACAAGAGATTTTTATAAAACACCATGGAATCTAAATATAAATTATACTCATAATTTAAATATGGGAAGTACTCTACAATCTGAAAAAACTTCTACACAAACTCTTGGATTTTCAGGGAATATAAAAGTTACTCCAAAATGGAAGATAGGATTTCATTCTGGTTATGATTTTTCAGATGAAACAAATCAAGAATGGTGGAAAAAATTCTCTTATACTTCTATTGATATATATAGAGATTTACATTGTTGGGAGTTATTATTTCATTGGATCCCAACAGGATATCAGAGGAGTTATACTCTAACAATTCGAGTAAAAGCAGATATACTTAAAGACTTAAAATTAGAACGTAGAAAAGATTGGATAGCACCAGAGTTTAATTAGGAAAACAACCAGTTTTTTATAATTAATTTTCCGTTATCTGTTAATACCGACTCAGGATGAAACTGAATACCTTTTACATCATATCTTTGGTGAGAAACAGACATAATTAGTCCATCTTTATTTTCTGATGTTATAAGCAAACAATTTGGAAGTGAATGTCTTTCAGCAACCCAAGAATGATAATGAGCAATCTTAAATTCTTTTGACATACCTTGAAAAATAGAATCATCTTCAATAATCTGATTTTCTGAAGAAATTCCATGTTTTACATCTTGAAGATTTTCTAATTTTCCATCAAAGAATTCTACAATTGCCTGATGACCTAAGCAGATCCCTAATATTGACTTTGTCTTTGAAAACCTCTTTAATACATCAAAAATCACAGGATGATTATATGGAAGTGAAGGACCTGGGGATAAAATTATTTTATCATAATTTTTAATATCAACTTCAGAGATTTGATTGCTTCTAACAACAACACAATCTTCTACAAATTCTCTGACGTAATGATGTAAATTGTATGTAAATGAATCAAAATTATCAATAATTAAGACTTTCACTTATTCGTGTTTCTGTAGTTCCTCAGGCAATATATCTAGAACCATCTCTATTCCATTATGGCCAGCTATATATATTTTTGAGTCTTTAATCATCTTTTTTAGGTCTTTTGAAGAATTGACCTAGTTTCGACAGAGGTTTTCTTAATCTTATAAACATTGGTGGGTTGAAGCCATTCATTTTCCAAGAAATATAATCCTCATTATTTGCCCTTAATCTATTCCAAATGGAATAATTACTAATTCCCCCTATTCTCATTTTTACCATTATTTTTGGCAAATAAATTACAGATATTTTGTTTTTATACAATAAACGTAAAGCCATTTCATAATCGGAGGCATTTTTCAAACGTATAGAGTACAATCCAAATTTATTATAGATCTCTTTTTTTACAAAAAATGTAGGATGTGGTATAGTCCATCCTTTTCTCATCTTTTTGATGTTAAAATTACCTGACTTCCAATACCTTCTGATGCTATCTGTATCTACAGTATCAACATATAATAAATCCCCATAGACAGAATCTACATCATTAAAAATAAAAACTTCAGCAAAATCAGAGACTACGTGGTTTGTATAATACAAATCATCTGAATTTATTATTCCAACCACATCACCTGTCGCAGCTCGTATTCCCTTATTCATAGCGTCATACAATCCGTCATCTTCTTCTGATATGAAATATGATATCTTATCTCCATAAGATTTTACAATCTCAATAGTACCATCTGTTGATTTTCCGTCAACAATAATATACTCAATATTGTCATAATCCTGACACAAAACACTATCAATAGTATCTCTAATAGTTTTTGAACTGTTATAAGATATTGTGACAATTGATATGTTTGGTTTTTTATTCATTTTTCTTTATTACAAAAACATGACAATTACCATTTGTTCTATCGTATTTTTCTAAAGTACACTTATTATCATCTATCCAACATACCACCTCTTTTTTGGATTGAAAAGTTGCTATAGGTGTGATAAAATAATCGTAAAATATATTTCTTGTTTCTTGTATATTTAACTTTTGTTTTCTAAATATCTTATACATTAAAAAATGTAAAATTACAAAAGTTTTTTCCATTATAATATTACCAATTTTACTTTTATTCAATAGTCGTAAAACAGAACCAATATATTTGTATAAAAATGGATAGTACCGGTATTTTTTATAAACTGCTAGGTACAAATTACCTCCTGGCTTTAAAATACGGACACATTCCTTAAAAGCTCCAACCGTATCCCCAGTATGATGTACTACTCCATCACTAACAACTAAGTCTGAAAAATCAGAATCTAATGGAATTTCTAAATTATTACCTAGTACTAATTCCAAATTATCCGATTGTATAAAATTCTTAGCAAATTCTAAAGACTGTTTACTTAAATCTACTCCAATTAATTTAGAAGCATACTTGGAAGCATATATTAGATTTCTTCCGCAGCCACACCCAATATCTGTTATTATTTTCCCTTCTGATTTCTCAATTACTTTTTTAAGATTTGGATTCATGTTTTCTAAGATCTTTTCTTTTGAAGAATATCCATACTCAAAGGGTGTACTATCGTAAAATGTTTTCTCCATTATCTTTCAATAATTATATTTTCCATCACTAACATATCCATCTCCGTTCTAAGGAAACAATCTAACGCTTCTTCCGGTTTATTCACAATAGGTTCATTCTCATTAAAAGAAGTATTTAAGAGAATTGGAGTGCCAGTTCTTTTATAAAATTCATTAATTAAGTTATAGTATTTAGGAGAAACTTTAGAATCAACTGACTGAAGTCTTCCTGTTCCATCTACATGAGTAACTGCAGGAATTTCATCGTATTTATTTTCCTTTATTTCATATACTTTCTCCATAAAAGGAACGTGACTATTTTGGATAAAATAATCAGAAATGTGTTCTTTTAGTATTGATGGAGCAAAAGGTCTAAAGCTTTCTCTTCTTTTAATTTTATCATTTAATAAATCCTTTGCATCTTTTCTTCTGGGATCAACAATAATAGATCTATGTCCTAAGGCTCTAGGGCCAAATTCTGCTCTACCTTGAAACCACCCAATTACACCTCCACTAATAATTTTATCTACAACTATTTTATATAAATTCTCTTCAGTAACTTTAAGAAACTTGATATTTTGACTATTTAAAAGTTTAATAATCTTGGCATGAGTAGTTTTATAACCAAAAAAAGCAGTTGTAATTTCTGGCATTCTATTATTACCCAAAATTTGATTATGAAGATACATAGCAGATCCAATAGAAGTGCCTGCATCATTTCCTGCTGAAGGTACATATAAGTTCTTAAAAGGCGTGTTTTCTAGGATTTTTCCATTCACAACAGAATTCTGAGCTACGCCACCTGAAATACATAGATTCTCACATTTGGTTTTTTCATACAAATCATTTAAAATATGAAACATTATTTTTTCCGTATGTCTCTGAACTGAACATGCTAAATCAATATGCCACTTTTCAATTTCCTCATTAATGTTTCTACTTCTGCCAAAAAGATTTTCCCATTCTTTTGTAAATAAAGATTCAATTTTGGAGTTTCCACCATCCCAATCCATATCTACACCCTCATTAAAATGTTTAAAAAATTTCTTATTTAGTTTAAATGATCCATTATCAGTAATATAAATAATTTTTTCTAATTCTTTTAGATATTTAGGATTACCATAAGGGGCAAGCCCCATTACCTTGTACTCATCTCCATAATTTGGAAAGCCTAAGAATTGAGTGACTGTTGTATAAAAAATACCTAATGAATGTGGATAATTTATTTCATTTAAAATTTTAAACTTATTCTCGGATCCTAAAGCTGTCATTGTTGAAGTAAAGTCACCAAAACCATCGATTGAAAGAATAGCAGCGTTCTTAAATGATGAAGCAAAGAAAGAAGATCCAATATGACTTCTATGATGCTCTATATTATGTATTTTGGATTTAATTTTGTTAGATGGAATCTCAAATATAAGTTCTAATTCTTTCTTAATTGACACAACTTTTTTAGAATTTATAAATCTTTGTAAAGAACTTAAAATACTTAATGGATTTTTAAAGATATATAAAATTTTCTTCTGTAAATTAATCTTAGGATTTCGAGAAATTGTAATATGATCAATCATATCTATTGTAATTCCTTCGTCATTTAGACAAAACTTAATTGCTTCACTAGGAAATCCAGCCCAATGTTTAATTCTCCTA
>Ga0257121_1001192_pt1 | contig 20304 bp, 24 predicted proteins | sample SI106_100metaG_FD_190180 | JGI IMG/M metagenome (GOLD analysis project Ga0257121, IMG submission 190180) | Marine microbial communities from Saanich Inlet, British Columbia, Canada - SI106_100 | ecosystem: Environmental > Aquatic > Marine > Inlet | place: Canada: British Columbia | collected... | reverse complement strand
CGTACCAAGTTCTTCCCATTCCTTCACCAACAGCTCTTGGTTTAAATATATGTGAAGCTCCTCCAGCTGCAACTATTACAGTTTTTGCTCTAAATACATGAAAGTCACCTGTTCTCATGTTAAATCCTACAGCACCACCTACTCTATTCTCTTGAGTTTCATCCATTAAAAGATGTGTAATCATAATTCTATTGTAAATTTTATCTGCAGATTTTTTTGCTGCTTCTGCAACAATTGGCTTGTAACTTTCACCATGAATCATAATTTGCCACTTACCTTCTCTGAGGTATCTGCCAGTTTCTTCATTTTTCATCATTGGAAGACCCCATTCATCAAACATATGAACAGTTGAGTCAACGTGACGAGCCATATCATAACCTAAATCTTCTCTAACCATTCCCATTAGATCGTTTCTTGCATATCTTACATGGTCTTCAGGTTGGTTTTCACCCCACTGCATTCCCATGTAACAGTTAATTGCATAAAGACCTTGAGCAACAGCTCCACTTCTATCTATGTTTGCTTTTTCAACACAAATAATTTTCATGTCTCTACCCCAGTGTCTAGCTTCAAAAGTAGCACCAGTTCCAGCCATACCACCACCAACAACTAGAACATCACAATCTTCATAATGTGTTTTATGTTTAGCCATTAGTAATAAACTCCTTTTTTGAATGAATCTTTTGGTACAACTGGTAATTCACCATCAATATTAAGACCTTGTGGTTCTGTGTATAATCTTTGAGAATTAATTTCTCCTTGATTTGGTTTTTCACCATCTGCAAGTTTTGGAATAAATTTTCCCCAAGGTTTAGTTGTAATTGGTGAAACAAAGTCTTTAGTGGTTCCATTTCTAAATTTAATTTTCCAAGAAATGGTTCCTTTTTCCTCTTCTCTTCTTACTCTAACACTGTGTCCCATTGGAGCAAAATCAGCATATCCTCTAACATCAATAGCGTGATTAGGACAAGCTTTTACACAAGAATAACATTCCCAACAAAAGTTAGGTTCAATATTTTTTGCACGTCTAATATTTTCATCAATGTGCATTATATCTGATGGGCAAATATCTACGCAATGACCACAGCCATCACATCTAGTCATATATACGAATGTTGACATATTATCTTTTCTCCTTATTTAAAATTTTCATAATTAATAATGTTTAGGTTGTTCTCTTTTAATACCTAAACCAAACTGTTCAGGCGCATCTGCTGGTGGTGGTAAATTATCTCTAGACCCATCAGCTTCAGCTAAATTTTTTTGTATTGCAGCACCAGGTTTGTAAAACATGTGTGCAAATTTTGACCAGTAAACTCCACCAAATAAAACTAAATTTGAAACAACAAATAAAGCTAAAAATAAGAAAGAAAGTTCTGTCTGACCATTAGATTGAGTATATGACCAAGCTAGTCCAAAAGTCGAGCATGCTAATAATGCTAATACAAATAAATCTGCTTTAATTATTCTATACCAAGGATGAGCTTCAGCCAAAACATCAACTCTTAAGAAAAACCAAAACCAATATCCACCAACACATGTCAAAATAGCACCAACATGCCATAACATTGACCACATAGATGATGATGATTTATCAGCACCTGTATAACAAAATACTAACACTGCTGAAGAAACCCAAAAAATAATTGTGCCATACATACCTAGTACATGAGATAATCTTCTTTTTCCAAATCCAAGTTCAGCTGTAGTACCAATATCAACAACAGTTGTTTTTGCTATTATAGATGCTTTTTCACCAGCTCCTATTTCTCTAGTTGCTTGAAGTTTTGCTTTTTTTGCATTTTTAAAAAAATACGTCAAATTCTTATGATGTATCATTTGAATTATTGTGCCTAGTACAATTAATACAATCATCGCAATAATAAAAGATTGCATAGCAAATGGAGATACTGTCTCTGCTAATATTGAAAATGGATTAGTCTCTAACATTTTACCCTTGTGTTAAATTTTTATGAATTAATTAAAGAGTTTTCTAATCTAGATGTTTCAACAGATCAACCCTAACTATTGGTCAATTTGTCTTAAATAACAACCTATAATTTAAATTTTACGCTTGTAGTGTTGATTTTTTTGGATCACTGATCTCACACCACCTTGGGGATTCTCAACATCATTTTCCCTTCTCGGAATTAAATGAATGTGGCAATGCATAATTGATTGGCCTGCTATTTTACCAACGTTTGTTCCCACATTGAAAGCTTTTACAGTATTGTCTTTACCTAGAATTTCTTCTTTAATTTTTTTAATTAAATCATTACATGCAATTAATTCTTCATTGGTTAATTTAAAGTAATCAATTAAATGTCTTTTTGGAATTATTAGACAATGATGCTTTGAAACAGGATAAGTATCATAACTTGCATATGCCAAATCATTTTCATGCGCTATACCACTAGCTTTTGAATTACAAAACAAACAAGGATTATTAGGATTTCTCATAATTTATTTATATTTCGGACAATTATTTATAGCTGAATTGTAATGCTTTAATAGTTGATTATAAATTTTAAATTCTTTTCTTTTCCAATTTATTTGATTAATTGTTTTGACTGACGCAATTCCTTTTCCCGAACCAATTAAAATGATTTCATCAAATTCATTCAAAGAATCTATTAAAATATCTTTTTTTATAATTTTTTTAATTTTTGACTTAAAAAATTTAAAAGTAATTCCTTTATAAAATTTATTTATTGGTGAAAAGATCTTTTTATCTTTAACAAAAAGTATATTCGATGTTCCTGTTTCAAGAATTTTTTTGTTAGAACACAATCCAATGTCTGATTTAGAATTGTCAAGTTTTGATAAATGTTTTAAAATTTCTTTATATTTCAAATTTTTAAATTCTGGCTTTTGTCGTTTTAAATTAACTAATTTTAAATTAAAATTTAACTTTGGTTTAATTCTCTTACGCAAGGAAATTGATAAAGTGTTTTTGTTGAGAGCAACTCTTAACAGATGATTGTATTTGATTTTATTGTCTAAATTTTCTTCAATTAATCTTAAAATATCAGATTTTATAGATGACTTTATAATAGAATAAGCTTTAGTAGATTTAATTAAATTATTAATATGATCTTTAAAAAAAAGAATTTTTGGAGGAGAACCAAAAATCCACATGGTAGTAAATACACCATTATCACCCCAAAGATCTTTAAATTCAATTTCCTTAAGATCTTTAAGCTGATAAGATTTTTTTAATAAATAGTTTACCATTTAAAGTTAAAAAAGACTCTGGGTGAAATTGAAATCCATAAATTTTATCAATGTTATTTTCAAACGACATTGCAGTTCCTGAGATAACACATCTCATCGTTATGTCAAAATTTTCTGCCTTGAAAGGTTCTTTTAATTTTAAAGAATGATATCGACCGACCTTAAATTTCTGTCCTGTATTAAAAAGTTTGCTTGATTTATTTACTAATACTTCTGATTGGAAACCGTGGTAAATTTTATTTTGCTCAATTATACTAGCTCCTTCACTAAATAATATTTGCTGAAATCCAAGACAAATTCCTATTATTCTCTTCTTGCCTTTAAGTTTTTTGTAAATTTTTGAAGATGTAGGGTAATCTTTTGGTGAGCCAGGCCCTGGGGAAAAAACAATTGTAGATGCTTGGTTTAATTTAAATTTATCAATTTTGCTAAAATCATCGCACTCAACATCATCAAATAATGAAAATTGATGAACTACGTTGTGTGTAAACGAGTCTTTATGATCAATTACATATATCATTTGTATAAATCTATTAGTGCTTTTGCCTTAATAAAATTTTCATTAAATTCATGTTTTGCATTACTGTCAATTACAACACCTGATGCAACAGAGATCTCAGAAATATTTTTGTAATTTAAGATAGATCTAATAATAATATTGAATCTCATATCACCATTAAATTTAATAAAACCAAAGCTTCCTGTGTATATATTTCTGTTTTCTTTTTCCTGATAATTTAGAAGATTGAGAGTATTTATTTTTGGACAACCAATAACTGAACCACCTGGCATCATAGCCTTAATGATATCTATGTTCTTCACATTCTTTTTAAGTTTACCAGAAATTAAACTTACATAATGATAAAGGTCTTTATACTCTTCAACAGATTTTTCTTTTTTTAATCTTACACTACCAGGAACACATATTCTTGAGAGATCATTTCTTTCCATATCAACAATCATGTTATGTTCTTTGGTTTCCTTAATATTGTTTCTAAAGAAATTTAAAGCTTTTGTTTTATTAATATTCTTTGTTTTCCTCAAAGTTCCAGCTATTGGCTTAGTTGAGACAGATAAGCCATTTTTGGTAATCAAATTTTCAGGCGAACAGCTTATAATTGAGAAATTTTTATCTTTAATCATAAATGCCTCAGGTGCTAAATTAGATTTAGCAAGTCTACAAAAAAAATCTAAAGGATCAATTCTTGATTTATTCTTATATTTTGTGCATATCTTAATCTGATAAGTGTCACCAGATCTTATTTTTTTCTTAAATTTATTAAAAATTTTTGTATATGTCTTTTGATTAATATTGATCTTAAAGTTTTTATCTACTTTCTTGTCACTGTTAGATTTGTAAAATAAATTGTCTTTAAGACTTACTTTGGTCTCTGGTTTATAAAAAATTCCTTTGGGAAAATTAATAGATCTTTGTTTAGGAAGCTTAACACCTATAAGATTATTCAAAATTTCATAACCAAAAAATCCAATAAATAAATCTGTATTTTTTAATTTTTTTCTAGTTTTTAACTTTTTTTTTAAAAATTTATTAATGTTTTTATTATTGAGAATTATCTTTTTTGAAAAATCCGAAAAAAGATCAAAACCTTTTTTACTTTTATATAAAATAAAAGATTTATTAGAACTATTGATTTCGTTAAGTAAATAATTTTTTGTCAATTTATTATGTAGTTTGTAATCTTTTAACCTGTTTTTCTATAATTGGTAAATGTATCAAACCTGCAAAAATTGATAATGCGATAGAAATGTACCAAGCATAATCGTAAGAGCCATAAAGATCATGAAATACACCACCCAAGTAAGCTCCAAAAAAAGAACCTATTTGATGACTTAAAAATACTATGCCATACAATAAACCTATATATTTTGTTCCAAATATAAATCCAACTAATCCCATCGTAGGGGGAACCGTTGAAAGCCATAAAAAACCAAATGTAATTCCAAAAAATATAGCCATGAATGTGCTCGGTGGTGAAAAAATAAATACAGCAATCACTAAACCTCTAGTTAGATAAATTACACTTAATATCAATTTTTTACTAAATTTTTGAGCAAGATAACCAGATGTTAATGTTCCAAAAATATTAAACAATCCAATCATTGATAAAATCGTAACAGTGCACCACTCAGGCAAACCTCGATCGTTTATGTATACAGGTATATGTGTTGCAACTAATGTGATGTGCCAACCACATACAAAAAAACCTAAAATTAGATAAATAAAACTTTTGTTATCAAATGCCTCTTTAAGTGCTTCAGTTGCAGTTTGCTTGTCATCAATTTTTCCACCTACCACATCTTTAGGTGTGGTTAGAAGGAATGCTAAAATTAATCCAACAAACACAAACACTGCGAAAAATAATAAAGTATTTTCCCATCCAAATTCAACCAAAGAATATCTAGTAAAGATTGGGGAAACAAAAAAACCAAATGAGCCTGAAGCTGTAACAATTCCCATAGCTAAAGTTCTATTAGATTGAGGAAAATGTTTAGCAACAACTGAGACAGGAATACTGATTGCTGTGCCACCAAGAGCAATTCCTATAAAAACTCCAATTGCTGTCACAAAGTATAGCCCTGTATTAAATTGAGAATAAAGCATCAAAATACCAAATAAATAAAATACAAAACCAATTAATACAGCTATATGTCCGCCATACTTATCAGTGATTATTCCAAACCAAGGTCCAAATACACCCCAAAGTAACATTTGAAGTCCAAGAGCAAACCCGAATTGAGACAGGGTTATTCCTAAATCAGTAGAGAAATCAAAATAAAACATTCCAAAAGTTTGTCTTATCCCAAGAGAAATAATTACAATTGAACAGGCTGATAACAAAGTAATTAAAACTGTTTTATTTTTTATAAATCTTTCAGATGACATTTAAAATCTATTTTAAATGTTTTAGGGCTTGTTTAATATCAGCTATAAGATCATTAGGATCTTCAAGTCCGATATGTAATCTAACAAGATGCTCATTTTTTTCTAATTTTAAGTAACTTCTATTTCCTTGTTCTCTTACATTTTGATGTAAAGCTAAACTTTCAAACCCACCCCAACTATAACCATGGCCAAATAGTTTTAAATTATTTACAAATTTAACCACTGATTTTTCGCTTTTAGCTTTAACTCTTAATCCCAACAAACCTGATGCTCCAGAATAATATTTCTTCCACATTCTAAAATTGTAAGAATCTTTTTTATATGGATATAGCAACTTAATATTTTTAAATTTAGATAAAAACTCTGCAACTTTTTTGGCGTTCTCTCTATGTCTGTCTAATCTAACATCTAAAGTTCTTAAACCTCTTGTTATCAAATAAGCGTCATCAGGTCCTAATCTTAAACCAGTAACTTTTTCTGCAGCTTTTACTTTAGCAAAAACTTTTTTATTAACAGCTAAGCTTCCTCCCATCACATCAGAATGACCTGAATAATATTTTGTTGCTGATACAATTGACATATCAAAACCAAGTTTAATTGGTTTTAAAAAATATGGAGTTCCCCATGTATTATCAATTGCAGTTAAAATTTTATGTTTTTTTGCTATAGAAATAATCTTACCAAGATCTTGAAAATCAAATGTATTGCTTCCTGGATTTTCTACAAAAATTAATTTCGTTTTATTTGTAATAGCTTTTTCTAATGTCTTAAGATCATGAGGATCATAAAATGTAGTTCTAATATTAAATTCTTTTAGAAAATCTTGTGAAAGTAAACGTGTTGGACTGTAAACTGGATCAGCTACAATTATTTCGTCACCTGGTCTAGTAACGCTAAAAATTGCAAGAAAAACTGCTCCAAAACCTGTGGGAGTTAAAAAAGTAAAATAGCTTTCTTCTAGCTTTGATAAAATTTGTTGCAATATATGAGTTGTTGATGTCCCTTGTCTTCCATAATCAAAATGTCCACCTGTAGGGTTTTTTTTTGCTTTATCTTGAGTTTTTCTAATATCCTGCATTGATTTGAAAATAATCGTTGAAGCCCGAACAATCGGTGGATTAACTGACTGATTATGAAAGTCTTTTGCAGTGTGTTTTAAAAATGTTTTGAAAGAATTACTCATAATAAAATTTGATATGTTTATAAGACAATGCTATATCCCGTAAAAAACGTCAATAAAATTAATAAATAGGATTAAATGAGTTACCCAAAGAAACATAGAGGCCGAAGAAAACAAGGCTCTAAAAAGAGAAGAGCAAAGAGAAAAAACAAGAAGAAATAATTCCTCTATTCTTTAATCCAACCACCCCCAAGAACTCTATGGCCAAACTGGTCTTTACTATAGAATACACATGCCTGTCCAGGTGAAATACCATCTTCGGGATTTGTTAAATTAACATGGGCAGTATTATCATCTTTTAGATCTACTTTTGCTTCAAGAAGATTTCCAGTAGATCTCACTTTTACAAATATATTTTTATCTAGATCTTTTTTATCAGTTAATAAATTAAGATCTTTAAGAGATATGTCTTTTTTTCCAAGATTTTCTTTTGGACCAACTATAATTTCGTTATTATCTGAATTTATCTTTAGAACATAAAGTGGTTCTGTATCTGAAACTTTAATTCCTTTTCTTTGTCCAATTGTAAAATTAATAATACCATCATGCACACCAATGACTTTTCCTTCTAAATTCTTAATATTTCCTTTTTGAAAAGAGTCTGGTCTAAATTTTCTAATTACTGATGCATAATCTCCGTTGGGTACAAAACAAATATCTTGACTATCAGGTTTATCCGCAACATTTAAATCTAGTTCTTTTGCAATCTCTCTTGTTTTATCTTTTAACATTCCACCTAATGGAAATCTTAAATAATCTAATTGTTCACGTGTTGTGTTAAATAAGAAATAACTTTGATCTCTGTTTTCATCAATTGCTCTATACATATTGTTAGTGTTATTTGTTGTAATATTTTTTACATAATGACCGGTTACTAATGCATCTGCATTAAGATCTTTTGAGACTTCAAATAAATCTTTAAATTTCACTGTTTGATTACATTGAACACAAGGTATTGGAGTTTCACCATTTAAATAACTATCAACAAAATTATCTATAACACCTTGCTTGAACTTATCTTGATAATATAAAATTTTATGTTCAATTCCCAATTTGTGAGCAACACGTTTTGCATCCATGATATCTTGTCCTGAACAACATTGTTTAGATTTAGCCACTTCTTTTCCATCATCATAAAGTTTTAAAGTTATTCCTATAACTTTATAACCTTCATTCTTCATAATTCCGGCTACAGTTGAAGAATCTACTCCACCAGACATAGCCACAACTACAGTGGTATCCTCAGGCTTTTTATTAATTCCAATAGAATTTAATTCGTTATTCATAAGGTGGTATTTATACTTATTTACAATATAAGTTAAATTAAATGATTTTAGATTATGAGCCAGGTGACAAAGTCACTAATCCAAACAATAAAGACTGGGGTATTGGGCAAGTTCAATCTATCATAAATGGAAAAGTTACTGTTAATTTTGAAAATGTTGGTAAAAAAGTTATTAATTCAAATTTAATAAATCTAGAAAAACTCTCTAACAAAAAGAATACAAAATGAGAATAATATTAATAATAGTAATAAGTTTAATTTCATTTTGTAATTTTGCTTTTTCTAAAGAAAAGCTTTTACCTAATACTCTTTTAGAAATTAAAGTAATTGAAAACTGGAAACCAGTAAAAAACTTTCAAAAATTTAAAGAATATTCAAGAAAAAGACCTATGCCCGAAAATAAAAGATTTATGGAGAGAAACGATAAAGAATGGAAATGCTTTGATAGAATTAAGAATGTAAATCCTTATCCAAAAGATGATAACTCACATATGATATGGTTTAGTTGTCAAAACTATTTACATTTTATGGGAAATAAGAATCCTCAAATAATAGGTGATATATTATTACATTGGGCGTCAGCCAAAAAAGACCCAATGATTGAAAAAAAAACAACTAAATCAATTGGATATAATGTTTCTGGATATGATATTCCAAGTACAATTGGTACTTTTACTCAATTTTATGCTGTCTGGTACAATGAAATTAATTTCACAGAACAAGAAAGACAATTAGTCAATAAATATTTAGTTCAGAAGCTCCTTGATCAAAAATTCAAAGTTTTAAATCATGGTAAAAGAAAATGTAATATCAAAAAATTAAAAAGTATTTATTCAAAAAACACAGGTACAAATAATTGTGGAAATATTAGAATGAAAGTTGCTGTTGGTGAGATTATGCTTGGCTTTAGATTGGAAGATCAAGAGTTATTAGACAAAGGTCACAAAGATATTTATGTTGTGCAAGCTTTTATCAACAAAGATGGTATTAACATTAATCACGCAAGTAGAGGTGCTAATACTGTAAACTATTCATGGGAATATACAGGTTACTCAAGTATTCTAGCAGAAGTTTATAAGCCTGTTGGATATGATTATTTTGAACATACTTTTCCTCGTGGAGCTAAAGTAAAAGATTATGTAAAATTTAATTACAAACTTCTCAAAGATTTTAAATTAACAGCAGAATGGGCAAAAAGAAATGTAGGTTCACAATTTAATAAATATAAAAATATTTCCAAACTTACTCAAGCTGAATATTTGCAAACCGAATATGCAGAAAATGTTTATTCTTTTGAGCATGGTGATAAAGAATTCATAAAAGCACATCCAAGATTTACAAAAAAATATATGCCAGAAGTTTATTCAAGTGTTTCTGAAGAAGAAATTAAAAATTTTTACAATCATCGAGAAGGTCTAATCTCAGCTAATAAAGGTGTTAGTTCCTATGCTTTGTATTATGGAAACAATTAATAATAATATAAAATAAATTTTTATAATATGGATATAAAAAAAATAGTAGAAAGATTAATAGATCCCTTTTTAAAGGCTGGCGATTTGTCAATATCCCTTAGAGAAAAAGGTTTAAAAAAAGAAATAAAATCTGACAACACCCCTGTCAGCAATGGCGATCTTGAAGTTAATAAATTTATCACACAAAAGATTTCTGAGATAACACCAGATATACCAATTATATCCGAGGAAACTTCTGATAACAAAGATAATACTCAATTAAAAAATTTTTGGTTAGTTGACCCTATAGATGGAACATATGATTACATAAATAACCTTGAAGAGTTCACAATAAATGCTGGTTTAATTATCAATAACAAGCCTGTAGCAGGATTAATTTATGCGCCTGCAAAAAAAAGAATGTTTTATTCTTATGGTGAAGGTGATGCTTATGAATTAAGTGATGGGAAAACCACAAAACTAAATGAAAAGGATACTGTTACTAGACCAATTAAATTTATTTCTTACTCAAACAAAATTAAACCTGAAATTCAAAAAATATATCAAGATATTGGTGTAGTTGAAAATGTGAAAATGAAAAGTTCACTAAAATTTTGTGTGGTTGCAGCTGGAGAATATGATGGATATGTTGCAGAACCAAGAGCTTATGAATGGGATATAGCAGCAGGTCATGCAATATTAGAACACTCTGGTGGAACTGTTACAGATTTTAATGGTAAAGAAATTCTTTATGGAAAAAAGGATCTTAAAAACCCAAGCCTAATATTAAAAAGTAAAAATATATTATAATGGATGAACAGTTAAGAATTATACTAATTATAATAGTTTCTGTATCTATTTTTGGTTTATTAGTTTTTGTATTTGTTAAAAACTATGTAAGACAAAAAATTAATAATTTAGTTGAAGAAGAAAAAGATACAAAAACTAAAGTAGATTAATTATTTTTAGGTATTCATCTTTTTCTATATCCATTACTTTTCTGGAAGTCTCAAAATCAAAACCATTTCTAGCTAATAAAGAAATATCTTTTTTGTAAAACAAAGTTCTATTATCTTCAGCTCTAGCTGGTCCTATTCTTTTTTTCTTACAAATTTTTATGGCTGAAAAAAAATCTTGATCAGAATTATCTTCTTTAATTTTTTCGACAGTGTCTTTAATAAACTCATCATGAATTCCTTTGCCTATTAAGTAGTTTCTAATTTTATTAATAGAGCTTCCTCTTTGGATCATACTTTTTGCTTTGCTTTCAGAATAAAATTGGTCATTAATAAATTTAGTTTTTTCTAAATCAGACAAAACAATATCAATCAATTTATTGACGTCTTTTTTTCTCACGTCAGAGGAAGAAAGTTTCATATATTTCTTCAACAAATAAGTCTTTAACTGCTGTTTTGAAGGGGCATATTTTTCAACATAAGCAAATGCAAAATTTCTCATCTCTTCTACAGTTACTTGCAGTGTTTTTTTTCTATTTCTTATAGGAATCATGGATAGATTTTATATAATATATTTAAATGATCGAACAAATTTATACTTATTTTTCTATTGAGACACTTTACATGTGGATCAACATTGGTGTATTACCGTTTTGGTTTATACTAATTTTTTTTCCTCAGTCTCATCTTGGTAGAATTTTTGTTGCATCGATATTTCCAATATTTGTCTTAAGTGGTGTCTATATTTTTGTTTTATATAAATCCTATTTAATTGGTTATGATTTTATTGGAAATTTTACATTATACTTAGGTTTAGATGAGCTCTCTAGATTATTTGAAGATCATCTATATTTAATGCTCTTTTGGACACACTTCATTGCAATCAATTTATTTGTGGGTGGGTGGATTGTTAAAGACTCACAAAAATTTTATATCAATAAAATCTTAATAGCGTTTCCTCTAATAGCTACTTATTTAGTAGGACCGATTGGTTTGTTAATATATTGGATCATTAGAATATTCTATGCAAAAAGAATGAATTTATATGAGTGATCATATAGATTTTTATTTTGATATAATCAGCCCCTATTCTTACATTGCCCATAAAAAAATAAAAAAAATCAAAGAAAACAAAAAAATTACATTTAACTATAAGCCTATTTTATTAGGTGGTCTTCACAATCTAGCAGGTATAAGCGCTCCAGCTTTTAACAAGTATAAAATGAAAAATATGCAAAGTGATTGTGAATTAATTTCAAAAAAAAATGATATTTCTTTTAAATGGAATTTAAAATTTCCAATAAATTCATTATCAATTATGCGCGGATATTTACAAGTGAATGAAGATCAAAAAAAAGATTACTTGGATACTTTTTTTGATGCCTATTGGAAAGATAATTTGGATTTATCTTTAGAAAATGAATTATGCAAATTGCTAAATTTTTTAAATATTGATACAGAAATTTTTTTTAAGGAAATCAAACAACAATCAATTAAAGATAATTTAAAAGAATTAACCAGTGATGCTTTTAAAAGAGAAGTTTTTGGTGCACCAACTTTTATAATAAACAATAAAATTTTTTGGGGGCAGGATCGTCTAAAATATGCTCTTGAAGAATTAAGTGATAATTAAACTATTTTAAACTTACTTTGTTTAATCGAACCAAAACCACCATCAATGTGAGATACATTTTCAAACCCCATATCTTTTAATGACTTAGCAGCTAATGCGGAACGCAAACCACCTGCACAAAATAAAACAATTTCTTTTTCTTTATCTAATTTGCCTTGTTGAAAATAAGGACTATTTGGGTCCATCCAAAACTCTAACATTCCTCTTGGTATGTGGTGAGAGTTTTCAACCCTTCCTTCTTTTTCAAGCTCTCTAACATCTCTTATATCAATAAGATTTATTTTATCTTTATTGAAACCTTCCAAAGCTTCATCAGCAGAAATAGTTTTAATTTCCAATAAAGCTTCGTTAACTAAATCTTTAGCCGATTTTATATTCATAAATTGTGTTATACATTATTTTTATACTAAATAAACAACTGTGCTTCCAAAATTCCTCAGACCTTATAACGTTAAATATTTTAATCTAATTAGAATTGGTCCTAAAATCAATGGTGGCTACATGATCAACAAAATGGTTTTAACAAAAGTAATTTATTACTGGCATGTTTTATTAAATGCAAAAAAATTTAAGATCAGTAGCAACTATACTAAATGAGATTATACGGTTATAAAGGTAGATTATAAAAATTTTAAAGGAAAAGATGATGTTAAAATCAGATTTATCAAATAAAAAGATTTGTATAGTATATACGCATCACAAATTAGGTGATTTAGTTTGGCAACTTCCTTACATAAAAGCCATAAGCGACCACCACACTCAAAGTGTAGACTTAATATTAAGAGAAAAAACTCAAGCAAAAAATATTTTGCAAGATCTAAAATATATAAACAATATTAATTACAATAATTTTAGAAAAAGTTTTTATTACTGGATTGATGTTTGGAAGTTAATTAAAATTTTTAATCAGAATAAATACAGTCACTTATATATATTGGATAAAGTAAATAAACCTGCAATAGCCGCCAAACTATCTGGCATCAAAAATATTATTGGACCTGGTATAGGAAATCAAAAAAAATGGCTTACTGTTGATAAATTTTTAACTAGTGAAGATTGGAAAATGAGTTATTCGGAGCAATCTCAAAAACTTTTATCAATTAACTCTATAAACTTAAAATCAATTTATCCAGAGATTGAGGTTGATCTCAAAAGATATGAAAAACATCACTCCGATCTAATAATACAAGGTAAAAAAATTTCTTTTGGTATTGACTCTTTTGAAGATTACAAAATGTGGTACGAAGATTATTTTATTCAATTGGCAGATAAGCTTTATCAAAAAAAAATATTTGATTATATTTACCTAATATGTAGTCCAGCCAAATCTTATTTGGCAGACAATATAATAAAAAAATCTAAAAAAAATTATTTTATAAATTGTTCAAAAAAAGATTTGGGTGGAATCATATTGGCTTTAAAAAATTCAAATTTTTTTGTTGGAAATAATTCTGGTCCATTAAATCTAGCAGCTGCTTTAAAAATTCCATCATTTGGTTTAATAGCTAATGATCCTGTTGACGAATTAAAATTTAGTAAGATAAATATTATTACACCTGAAAATTATGATAATATTAGATGTAGAGAAAGAAGTGGAATGAAAAAACTAAACGTTGAAAGAGTTTTTACAAAAATATTAGAATATTTAAGATAATGAAAGCTTCAAATTTTACTTTACCCTCAACTAGTAAAGTTAAATATAATTTAAAAGACTCAATTGGAAAGTTTGTAGTTTTGTATTTCTACCCAAAAGATGACACCCCAGGCTGCACCATTGAGACAAATGATTTTAATAAGCTACTTTCTAAATTCAAAAAATTAGAATGTGAAATATATGGAATTTCAAAAGATAATCTAAAAAGTCATGATAAATTCAGAGATAAATATAAGATTAAATTTGATTTATTGGCTGATGAAGAGATTAAAATCCTTAAGAAATATAAAGTTTGGGGTAAAAAAAAATTCATGGGACGAGAATTTATGGGCATTATTAGAACTACATTTTTAATAGATAAAAAAGGAAAAATCATAAAGATTTGGAATAATGTTAGGGTTAAAGATCACGCCAAGGAAGTTATGAAAACTCTTAAATCCTTTGTTGAAAAGTAAAAAAGGCCCCTTATTTCTAAGGGACCTCTAACGTTATAGAGAGAGAAATTTTTAGTCTCTAATTGCGTAAGCAATTACACCTGTTTCAGTAACATCAGTTCCTTTTGCTTGAGCCTCTTTACTTAAAGTAATTCCTACCAGAGAATTAAGCACTGACCAGATAATATATGAAACAATAAATACAAATATATTTATTGAAACCACTCCAATTAACTGTGCACCAAACGTAGCATCCGGGTTTGTTAATGGCACGGCTAATGTTCCCCAAATACCTGAAAGTAAATGAGCTGGTATTGCTCCAACAACATCATCAAGTTTATAACTAAATAGTAATTTAGTTCCTAACACAACAATGACACCACCAACAACACCAATTAAAATTGCAGTTAAGGGTGATGGGGCTAATGGTTCTGCTGTTATGGCAACTAATCCACCTATTGCACCATTCAGCATTTGAACTACGTCAGTTTTACCAAACATTAATCTAGTAACTACTGCCGCTGCTAATACACCACCACAAGCTGCTAAATTAGTATTAATAAAGATTGTAGAAACCGAAACAGCATCAGCAAATGACCCAAGAGCTAATTGTGACCCTCCATTGAATCCAAACCATCCTAACCAAAGTATAAAAACACCGATTGTAACTAAAGGTATTGATGAGGCTGCAAAAGGTTTGATAGGTGTTGGTACACCAGATTTTGTAAATCTACCATATCTTGGTCCAAGTATCATTATACCTGCAAGCGCAGCTGCACCACCAGTTGAGTGAACTAATGTTGATCCAGCAAAGTCAGAAAAACCAATTTCAGCTAACCAGCCTCCACCCCACTGCCAACCCATTACGATTGGATAAATTACTCCAGCTAAAATAGTTGCAAATAAAAAGAATGGCCATAATTTGATTCTTTCAGCCATAGCTCCTGAACAAATTGAAACTGTTGTTGCACAAAATACCATTTGGAAAAACCAGTCAGATCCATCAGAATAGCCAGTTTCTAATGAACTGGCATCGGACCAAGGTACAAAATTTCCTATATATCCACCTTCTGGAATACCATATGCCAAGTTGTATCCAACTAGCCAAAACATAATTCCTGATATTGCATAAAGACCAATATTCTTTGCACAAATTACAGAAACACTTTTTGAAGTTACCATACCAGATTCAAGCATTGCAAAACCTGCTGCCATGAACATGACAAGGAAACCACAAATTAAAAAAAATAGAGTATTAAAGATAAACCCTACTTCTGCTGATACTGTTGTTTCAGCATTTCCAACACTAGTTAAACTCATTAACATTACTAATGAGAGCAATGGTGTTGATATTAGTTTAATAAATTTTTTCATAAAACCTCCCGTTAATAGAAGACTTATAAATTGATGAATTTTAAAAACTAACGCTGATTAGGAAAATTTGGTATGCAGTTTTTGCATATAGTAACAGCCCTAAACGTATTTAAATACTTTAGGGCTGTTAAAAAAATGATTATTTGTTGAATACTTCTTTTAAAGCTTTTGCAGGTAAGAATTTTACTTTTTGAGAAGCAGCGATTTGGATTTGTTCACCTGTTCTTGGGTTTCTTCCAACTCTTGCTTTTCTTTTAGCTACTTTATAAGTACCAAACCCAGCAATTTTCACTGAGTCATCACCTTTTAGTGCATCTAAAATAGTGTTGGTAATTGTATCAAATGTTCTTTCAGCATCTGCTTTGCTCAAGTTTAATGAGCCAGAAAGCTGTGCCATTAGTTGTTTTTTGTTCATTTTAGCTCCGGTTTAGTTGATTAATTATCATACTTATCATAAACGTTGATAAATCAAGCTTTTTTTTAGTGTCTTTATTTTTAAAACATACAATATCTTGATATTTATTAAATAAGTGTTGATTTTACTTACTTTTTTAAAGTTCAAATAAGTTTAATTAATTGAACAAACCTAAGTCTTTTAGGTCATTAAATGTTGTAAAAAACATCAATGATAGCAACAAAAACATCCCGATTCGAAAAAAACCTTCTTGTGTTTTTTGAGACAAAGGGCGTCCTAAAATTTTTTCAAAAGCATAAAACATTAAGTGTCCGCCATCTAACATTGGGATAGGAAATAAGTTAATTAAACCAAGACTTATTGAAATATAAGCCATGATAGAAATAAAAGGTAAGATACCAATTTCTGCGACTTGACCAGTAATCTTAGCAATTCTAATTGGTCCCCCTAATTGGGAGGTATCACCAGTACCTTTAAACATACTGCCAATATATTTTAGTGATGTAGCGCTCACAAAATAAACTTCTTTAACAGAATGAATTAAAGCTTGGGCTGGTCCTAATTTAACATGATTGATTTCATTATTGTAAGCACCAAGTTTAATACCAACCATTCTTTTATTAATTTTGTTACCTAGATTATCATTACTTAAAACAATATTAGGTTTAACTTTTAATATGTATTCTTGATCTATTCTTTTAACTTTAAAATCAATTATCTCACCAGTTGAAGTCGTGATAAATTTCGAAACATCCATAATGCTATTAACTTTATTGCCATCAATTTCTAAAATAATATCATTATTCTTAAGTCCACCAATCATTGCGGGACTATCTTTTTGTACTTCATTAATAACAGCTGGTGTAAAATCTTTTCCAACAAAAGTATAAATTGAGAAAAAGATAGCAATTGCTAATAAGAAGTTAGCAAGTGGCCCACCAAATACTATTAAAACTCTTTGATATAACGGTTTTAATACAAATAACTTATCTTGATCTTCCTTATTATATTGTTTTAAGATCTTTTCTTGATCGGCTTGTGAAAATACATTTCGATCTCCAAAAAATTTTACATATCCTCCAAGTGGAATCCAGCAAATTTTCCATCTAGTTCCAGATTTATCATTCCAACCAAAAATTTCTTTACCAAATCCTATAGAAAAATCAGTAACACCTACCCCATATTTTCTCGCGAAATAATAATGACCATACTCGTGGATAAATACCACGACCAAAATCAAGACAATAAATGGGATAATATAAGTAAGCATAATTTTTATTTCAATGAACCTTCTAAAACATATTTCAATATTCTTACTACTTGCAGTTGATCTGAGGCAACAGCTGAGGCTGCAGCATCTATTTCTTTTAAAGCATGCTGATGATCTTCATTTTGAATAACAATAATTGATTTATTTAATGCAGATGCATAACCAGCATCAAAGGCTGCATTCCATTGTTTGTATTTTTCACCAAATTTTACAACAACCACATCGCTGTCTTTAATAGATTTTTTGGTTCTAATTGAATTGATATTTGCCCCTTTTCTATCTTTCCAAAAATTTTTCTCTTCAGCACCTAATATTTCAACACCGCAATCATCTGATGACGGGTGATCAGTTACAGGAGATGAAAATTGAATATCTAAATTTTGTTTTTTACAATTTTCAATTATTTCTTCACGCCAGTTTGTGTGAATTTCGCCCGCTAAATACACTTTTAACATTTGTTCTCCTGTTACTGTTTATTCTTTATCTTAGATAATCTTATTAATATATTTAACTATATATCAAATGTTTAACTTGTCTTTAATTGCATAAAACCACACAGCCAATCTAAAATAAAAAGTCCTTAATTGAGGAAAAATAAACTTTTTTGGTAATCCTTTATAGATTTTTGAGATATCAAGATCTTTACTGTTTGATGAAAAAACTATTTTAGATAGTTGTTTTCCAGTCCAAGGAGCTGCACTAACGCCTACTCCGTTATAACCAAATCCATAATAAATCTCTTCATTATCAATTTTACCAATAGATGGGGCAAGCTTTTGGGATAAAGCGATCAACCCTCGCCAATTATAATCAATCGTGACATTAGACCATTGAGGGAAAATATCTTTTAAAAACTTTTCCATCTTTTTTGACATAGCTAAATTAGATTGATCACTTCCTGTTAAATCTCCTCTAGTTCCAAATAAAATTCGATTATCTGGCAACTTTCTATAATAGCACAAAAGGTTTTTAGTATTAACGACTGGTGAAAAAGTTTTAAAGTTATGAGCATTCAATTCATCCTCATTAAGTTTTCTAGTTACAATTACGTTTGAGATTACAGGCAGCACCCTTCCATCCATTTGAGGAATTAATCCTTCTTGATAAAACCCATTCGTTGCAACTACTATCTTTTTAGATCGAATAGACCCTTCTTTAGTTTCTAAAACATAAGATCCATTTTCTTTATTAATTTTTTCTACTTTGGTGTGTTCAAATATTTTTAATTTTTTGGATAAAGCATGTTTTGCAATTCCATTAACAAATTTAAGAGGATTAATTGCAAATGCTGGTTTATATGAAAACGCTCCATATTGTTCGGTTCCTCCATGTCCAATTTCATCAAATTCTTCTTTTGAATAAATTTTAGTCTCAATATCAAACTCAGATTTATAAACCTCAGCTTGCTCTTTTATTTGTTCAAATTTATTTTTATGATGCGCAACTACATAATTACTATCTCCTGATACATCGCAATCAATATTATATTCTTTAATGATATCTTTTGTGTGATTGGAACCTTCTACTGAATTTTTAAAAAACTTTTTTGTCTCCTCCACTCCATATATGGATTGCATCTGTTTAAAAGACATCTTGCTTGGTGGTAAGCAGTTAAATCCAGCATTTCTGGATGATGCACCCCAACCTATTTTTCCCGCTTCAACTAAAATGACATCTAAGTTATGATTTTCTATTAAATTAATTGCACAAACTAATCCTGTATATCCACCACCGATCACTACAATTTCTGAATTAATCTCTTTTGTTAACTTTTCTAAATTTAAATTTTCGCTTGAAGTATCCTCCCAATAACTACTGACAGGAGTATCAAATTTATAAATATCTGAATGATATAAATTTTTCATTTTAATAAAGTCTATCTAATTGAGTCAGTTTAACAAGATATTGACAAGTTTTAACTAAATTTCAGCATATCAATTGCGAAAAAAAATGACTATGATTTAATTAATTCTGTGGATGAAAACTATCAACATAAAAAGAATTAATAAAATTAAATCAGTATGGACATTAGTATTTTTAATTCCATTCTTAATTTTTGTATTTATTCCTGAAAATTTTAATTCAATTTTAACTTTTGCCTTAAAGGCTTTAATGGGAACTATTCCTTTTATTTTATTTGCTATCAGCTTAGTTGCATATTTAAAAGCAACGGGTGCCGAAAGTTTAGTTTCAAAAGCATTTAAAGGAAAAGAAGTTAGAACAATTTTTATCGCAACATTAGTTGGTGGTCTTGCTCCATTTTGCTCATGTGAAGTAATACCATTTATAGCAAGTATGCTAGCTTTAGGAGTTCCACTATCTGCTGTGATGGCTTTTTGGTTATCTTCACCTTTAATTGATCCTCCTGCTCTGTTGATCACAGCAGGTGCTCTTGGTTGGGATTATGCAATAGCAAAAACAATTTCAGCATTAACTATTGGTTTAATTGGTGGCTTTGGAATTTATTTTTTAGCAAAACTTGGGATGTTTACGAGCCCATTAAAAGATCAAAA
>Ga0257121_1001177_pt1 | contig 20434 bp, 15 predicted proteins | sample SI106_100metaG_FD_190180 | JGI IMG/M metagenome (GOLD analysis project Ga0257121, IMG submission 190180) | Marine microbial communities from Saanich Inlet, British Columbia, Canada - SI106_100 | ecosystem: Environmental > Aquatic > Marine > Inlet | place: Canada: British Columbia | collected... | reverse complement strand
AACATTTATTGATGGATATTCATCTTTAATAATATTAACCTTATACGAAATACTATCTGTTTTTTTTGTGTGTTTATTTGTTAAAATGATTTTTAAACGACTTGATTTTTTTATTTTCTTTTGAAAACTAAAACCTTTGGTATTAAAGAAATAATTATTTGAATCTAGATATATATCAATTTTTTCAGTATTCTTAGTTAATCCCTTCCATGTAACTACACTTCCTTCAGGAATATTAAGATCAGTAGCGTTAGAAATGGTTTTTTTATTAATACCTATATATTTTGGATATAAAATATCTACATCAAGTTTTCCTAAAATACATTTACCTAATACTGTAATTTTATATTTTCTACTGGTATTTTTTTCATTTGAGAAATAAAAAACACTACCGTTTTTGGGTTTTTTAATTAGTGCCTCAAAATTATTTACAGCATTTCTTTTCATTAAAAACGAACCGTTTTCTGAATTAATATACATTGTAGCTGGAAATTTATCACCTTTTAGTTCTAAAAAAACAGAAACATCATCACCTTCATTAATGATTAAATCAGTGTTTTTTAAATGAAAAGAAAAAGGGGCTTTTTCAATAAATTCTTCAGAAAATTTAATAATTCTTAAAGATCCTTGAGTAAATAAAGTTGGAGTAAAAATTATCAGAGAAATGAATAAAAATAAAACGGGTAGAATAAGTTTTAAATACTTTTTTGTTTTAGAATAATCTATAGCTTGATTAAAACTAAATATATTAATATCGTTTATTTTTTGAATGATACTAGCCTCAAGTAATATATAATTAGATGTATCATTTTGATGTAAATCATTATTCAATTGTAAGAGGTTTGTTAATTTATCTGAGATATCAGGAAAAAAGGAACCAATAATACGAGAGGCTTGTATAGATGAAATTCCTTTTCTTAATTTAATTAATTTAAGTAATGGTAAAACACAAAAATTTAAGATTATAAAACCATTTACAAGAATAAAAGAAGTGAGTAAGAAAAAACGAATAAGCTTATTAAATTTACCAAAATATTCTAATCCAGAAATTAAACAGAGAGAAAAAACAAAAACCCCGATCAATAAAAGAACTCCTTTTATTAATTGATTTTTGTAATATTTTTTTATAAAAATATCCAGCTGTTTTAATACATCTTGAATTTGCGTCATTGTATAGATATTAACATATCAACATCATAATATATTATTATATATATTAAATAAATAAATTTAATACTATTATTAAGGCTGTTAATATGTTTAAAAAAAAACAAGAATATTATAAATTTATAAGTATTCAACATTATAAACAAAGTAATTAACATTATTACACTGAATAATTCGTTGATTAAATGATAATTAACAAAAATCAAACCATTTTGAATAAAAGTGTTTGTTTATAAATAAGAGCAATTGTTAATAATGTTTTTGTGGAAAACATAAGGGAAAAATAAAATAAAAAGAGGCTAAATAATTAGCGTTTGATAGAATGTTGTATAAGAGAAATAATGATTAGATTAACCAAAAAAAGATATTTATAGTTATCAACAAATAATAAACAGATTAACGTAAAAAAAGTAATGAATAAAAAAATAGCTATAGGTTCAGACCATGCAGGATTTCAACTAAAACAGACATTAATTAATTATTTACAACAACAAGGCTGGGAGCTTATTGATTTTGGGTGTCCTTCAGAGGAAAGTATAGATTACCCGGATTACGCACACCCGGTATCTGAATATGTTGAACAAAACAAAACATTAGGGGTGTTAATTTGCGGTTCTGGAAACGGAATAAGTATGTCTGCGAACAAACACCAAGGCGTGAGATCAGCAATTTGTTGGAACAAAGAAATAGCCGCATTAGCTAGACAGCACAATAATGCGAATATATTAACCCTTCCTGCCAGATTCATCAGTGTTGAGTTGGGGATAAAAATAGCCGACACTTTTTTTTCAACAGATTTTGAAGGAGGAAGGCACGAAAGAAGGGTAAATAAAATAGCCTGCTCATGATTAAAGTTTTATTTTTTATTGCGTTTTTTCTTCCAAACATGATTATAAGCCAATACTTGTTTAACAATGATTCTTCAAGGGTTTTTTACAAAGGTTTTACTAATATTTACAACTGCGATAAAGGAACACCTTTATGTTTTGATGGGTCTTTAAAAATAACAACCTCAGACAAAGAGAATCAATATTATGTTGAGGTTTTAGATTCTGTTTCACGGGAAGAAGGAAAGTTAAACATTGCCAAATATCTAGAACACCCAGACGGCTTTACGGAAAAAGTATTTATAGATAAATTTAGTTTTACAATAAAACCACTCCCAGAAACAACCGTTTTTATAGGTAAATCCGCGATAAATGAAAAAATAAACAAGAAAGAACTTGACTTAAAGGTTGGTTTATTCGTTCCTTTTCCGAGCACTAATTTTTTAATAAAAGAGTATACTATAATAGCCAACAAAAAAGTTCTAATTATAAAAAGCAGTAAAACAACACAGCAAGCGATTGATTTTATTCAAACATTAAGCACGGGAACAAACATGAAAATAGAAGTGGTTTATATGGATGTTTTAAAAAAACAAAGAAGAATACAAGGCTCCTTTTCTTTATAAAACCCTAAAAAATGATTCGCTAAGAGAATCGGCAAATAATAAGCCGCTTTCGCTTAAAACGTACGCTCTCCCTGAATCGAAAAGGTCTCCGCGATCTATTAAAGCTTTTACTTCTTTACGCTCTTGATTGGTAAAACCTCCGAGCTTTTTTATTTCATTTTTTGAAACACCCCACATTGTTCTAAAGCCGGTTAAAAACAACTCATTCCAAACAGAGCTTAAAGACAACTCTTCTTGATTGTACCAGTTTTGTGTCTTCGTTCCTCGCGACATATAAGTGTGGTTATTAGAAATGTTCCATCTCCTCTCTTTTCCTCTGTAAGAGTGCGCAGAGGGACCAATGCCGATATATTCTTTTCTCTCCCAATATGAACGGTTGTGTTTGGAATAGTTTTTATTAAGAGCAAAATTTGAAACCTCATAATGCTCATAGCCATTTTGTTTTAAAAAAGAGCGTAAAAAATCAAATTGTTCTATTTGTTTGCTTTCTGATAATGGTTTTATTTTATCATTTTCAATATCGTGTTTTAGTTTGGTTTTATCTTCAATTGTCAAACAATAAGCAGAAACGTGTTCAACCCCCATGCTCACGACTTTTTTAAGAAAACCTTCCCATTCAGAAGCTTTCAAACCAGGAAGCCCATAAATAAGATCTACAGAAATATTATCAAAGCCAGCTTCATAAAGATCACTAATACATGCAGAGTTTTGTTTATTATTGTGGCCTCTATTCATCCACTTTAAGTCATCATTTTTGAAAGATTGAAGCCCAACGCTTAACCGGTTTATTCCAAGACCTTTCCAGGCCTTTGCTTTGTTTATCGTAATGTTTTCTGGATTCGCTTCAAGGGTTACTTCCGCGTCTGGCTCAACGTTGTAACACAAATAAACTTCTTCTAATAAGGACTCAAACTCTTCCTTATTTAAAAGGCTAGGCGTCCCCCCCCCAAAATAAACACTTTTTATTGGAGACAAAAGTTCCTTTTTTCTTTGAGAAAGCTCTTCTTTCAGGGAAAGAACCATTCTTTCCCTGTAGCTAGAAAAAGTCGTGGAGAAGTGAAAGTCACAATAAGTACACCTTTTCGCACAAAAAGGAACGTGAATATAAATTCCCGACAAGGTTTTAAATTATTATTTTACTACAAACGTTTTATAATCACTTGTTCCATCAATATTCAATAAGCGAATAATATATGAACCACTTGATAGTAATGATGTGTTAATTGTTGTTTTATTTAAAAAGATTGGTCCGGAAGAAAAGGCCTTACCAACCATATCCGTAATAATAAAAGAACTCGAGACCCCTATTTCTGCTTCTAATGTTATAGACTCTTGTGCTGGATTAGGGTAAATATTAAACGATGTAGAAATTTGGTTATTCGTGTTGACGGTTAGGTTTCTAAAAATAGAAGCCTCGTCGCCCCCAAAATCTGCAGCGCTTACGGCATAAATATTTGAACCAGAATTGTCTAGTAGGTTAATGTCTCCATCTGTCCCTTGCCATTGAGAAGCCCCAAGACCATCACCATAATAATCATAAATAGTGAATGTATAACATTCCTGAGAACTTAAAGGAACATTCCAATCGTACTGTGTGTTGTTTTCAAGAGGAGATGTTGGATCAGCAGGAGGGGGAAAGTCTCCGGTGCCAAAGTTCCCAGCAACCTCCTCGTTCCCTTCACTCCAAATTACAGCACCAGAGCTATTGGTTATTTCCATATAGCTTTCATCTGCGTAGTCGTCTGTTAACAAAGAAACAGTCACATACAAAGCTGTTTCCGGGACAGCATTAATAGAGATAGTCGTTTCGGTGCCATTGTTATTGGAATTTTCATCAGTAGTTGAATTAGGATCGCTAACCGTTACGTTTAAGGTATGATTTCCGGCAGCAAGAGTCACCACAGGAAGGGTGATTACCTCTGTTTGATACTGAGCCAAAGAACCACTCCAGTTTAATGTAGACGGAGTACCACCATCAATATTATAGGCAATTACTGCAGAAACAAGAGTTTCGGAACCGGGATTTGACAAAGTGAAGCTCGGGGTGTAGTCTGTAGCACAGACCGCTGTTTCAATAAGAGAAGCTCCGGATACTCCTGCATCATATTCAGCAGAACTTGCCCCAGAAGGGTCAAGGCCATCGATAAAAGAAGCTCCTGCGCTATTTGGGTCTAACCAGTGTTTTAACTGGTTCGTTTGATCACTTCCCGAAGGCTCCCAAGACATAGACAATCGACCATAATAATCAGGTGCGCTCAGGTTGGAACAGGAAGCCCCCCCTCCCCACAATTGACCAATTATTCTATGGTTTTGGTCATATAAAGGAGAGCCGGAAGAGCCAGGCTCTGTAGTCGTGTTTCTGTCCCAAGAAACAGTCCATTGACTATTTGCTTCTGACGAACCCATGCCGTTTCCAGCAGAAGCAGGATCGTCATCAAAAGCAATTTTCTTAATATCGCCACTTGGATGATGTATGCACACTGTGGTTGAAGGAATGTCTCCAGAATTGTCCCATCCCGCGAAAAAAGGACTGTAGTTTGAAGGAACAGTATTATTTGTTAAACCACCTGTTATTTCAACCAAACAAAAGTCTGTTGGTGTTCTTCTTGAACGCAATGTTGCTCCACTTAATGAGGTAAAAGATGGGGAATTATTAGGATTATTGCAATCATCTGCCTGCCAGTTAAACCTGAATATCCAATTCGCTGGATTTGAATAACAATGGTTCGCTGTTAAGACATACGGCTTACCATCATTTAATGTATTGTTAATTAAAGCACCTGTGCAAAAACCACTACTTCCAGAAACAAGCATTACAACACTGTTTCTTTCACTCACCCAAGAAACCCCATCAGGACAGTTTACATTCATATTACATGAACCCGAGCTTCCAAAAGCCTTTTCTATAAATTCATTCGCCGTTCTATAACCGTGTGTTACTTTATCCACGTTTAGAGCACCAATTTCATTTTCTACAGGAACATAATACTCAACAATCGCAGTGTTTCCAGGGACAAGCTCTGTACCGAGCTCTCCATTATAAATATGGTTTTGATTAAAAGACCCAAGGATAAACGATTTTTCAGGGTTGTAAACATACAGCTCATTTCCTTCAGGGATGCTTGTATTTGTAAAAGAGAGGTTTATAGTCAAAGCTTCTTCACAGGTTAAAACAAGTTGCCAGATTTTATCACCATTAGCAAACACCTTCCACGTACCACTATTATCAAGATTAAGCTCTGTATGGTTGTTGTGCCCAAACCTCCATGGTCGATCACCGCTATTGTCATAAAGTTCATCCTCTTGTTTTAAAGATGCCAAATCTGGGGTTGAAAACAACCAGGTATCGATGGTTTTGTAGTCTTTAATTGATTTATAGGTTTTTGGAACACCACCATCTCCTTGAATTTGAGAATAAAAGGCAAAAGGCGATAGGAATAAAAGAAATAGATAGGTCAGTTGAAAGTTTTTCATTGTTGTTTTATTTTAATAACGATATTATTGGTTAGATTGTTTTTTAGTCCTTTTTATACTACACCCTTTAGGAGATGTCTCTTTGGGTTTAATCTTTTTGTTTTTTAAGTGCGAAGTGATGGCATTTTTTAAGAAAGGAACATCCTTTTTTCTTTTACCATCCCAAATGTTGTCAATAGATCCGGAATAAATTAAACGAAACGAGGAATCAAAGAAAAAAACATGAGGCGTTGTTTTAGCTTTAAGAATATTTGCCAAAGCGGAGTTTTCGTCTAACAAATAAGGCGTTAAATAATTTTGATCCTTGGCGTGCTCAATCATTTTATCAAAAGAGTCGTCGCCTTTCCTTTTTGCTTCATTGGAGTTTATTAATACAAAACCAATCTCATTTTCATTTGCGAGAGAAAAGAGATTGTTGTATTGGTTTTCCCAACCTGGAAAATGAGACGAACCAACAACAAAAGGGCAAGAGTTGCAACTAAAAACTACGATTACACCGTTTTTTTTGTTCTCCATCCGAATGTTTGAAGGGTCGCCGTTGGCATTTTTCATTGTCTTTACCCCGGGTTTAATAACGCTCCCAACAGATATTTGACTAAAAGCAAAGGATATTGAAATTAAAAGAGAAAAAAGAAGTGAAAACTTTAGCATTGTGAAGTAAGAATGGTTCAATCTGCAAGTTATGACTTTTTGTACTAATATTAAAAAAAAGCAACGAAAAGAATCCACAATGAATCCATATATTTGTGATATAACCAGCTTTAATATGATGAAACCTTTTGTTATTGGTATATGTGGGGGGAGCGGTTCGGGAAAAACAACGCTCTTAAAAAAAATTTCTTCCCATTACGGAATAGATTCTGTTTCTGTTTTTACAATGGACAATTACTATTTCCCCATAGAGCAACAAGCAAAAGATGAAAACGGGGTTGTAAATTTTGATCTTCCCACAGCTTTAAATAAATCAGCATTGGTTAATGATCTTAAAAGGCTATTGAATGGCCAAGAAATACAGGTCAAAGAGTATTTTTTTAATTCTCCCCCAAATAAAAATGTAATGCTTACAATAGATCCAAAACAAATAATAATTGTTGAAGGTCTTTTTTTGTTTCATTACACGGAGGTTTTTAAACTCTTAAACTTCTCGGTTTTTGTTGATGTAGATATAGAAACACAGCTTGATAGACGAATCTACCGAGACCAGGAAAGCAGAGGGTATGACGTTAGTGATATCGTATATCAATGGAAAAACCATGTCACCCCATGTTATCAAAACTATATTCAACCCTTTAAAAAAGAAGCCTCTTTTGTTTATAGAAATGACAAGAACTTTGAAAAAGACTTTCTTTCTTTAATAGATTCTTTGTCTGAAAAAATCATGACGATAAAATGAAGTTTAAAAACATATCAAGAGTAAGAATATGGCTAATTTCCGGAGTCTTGATTTGTGGATTTATAAGCGTGATTGCTTATTTTTTTTCTAACACCACAGAAGGTCTTGAGGAAGAAATTCAAAAGAACTTCATATCATATCAAAAAAAAGCCGAAACCGCGGCAGACAACCTTCTCAATGATAAGGTAAATATTAAGGATGATAAAAAACCGGTTTTCCTTCACCTTTACAAAAACGACTCTTTAAAATACTGGAATACAAACAAAATGCCCGTACCAAGGCTCAGCTCATTAAAGTTCCCATCCTCAGGGCTTGTTCATTTAAAAAACGGGTGGTATTATTCGGTTCAAAGAAAAAAAGGAGAAACCGTTGCGGTTGCTTCTTTTTTGATTAAAAAAAGCTTTCAATATGAAAACGAATACCTAAAAAACCAAGCAAACCCAAACATTACCTCTAAAAACTTTAAACTTTCCCTAGATGAGCAGGAGGGGGAAAAAATATTAAACAAGGAGGGAATATATTGCTTTTCGTATGTATTCAATAAAGAGGGAAAGAAAAACACAAATGGATACTTGCTTTTGTTTGCAGGCCTGTCATTAATCTTAACCCTGCTTTTAATCTTTACAATTAAATCAACAAAAAGGAGGGTTTATGGAATTTCGTTATGGCTGATTTCCCTCTACTTTTTAAGCATTTCTGGCTTTATCACATCAAACCTATTGGCCCCAAAACTTTTTGCATACAACGAATTTGTCCCAAACCTTTTTACAATGGGAGTTGTAATTGCCTCCTTGGCTTTTGTTTTACTTGGGCTGTCTTATTTGCCGATAACAAAAAACAAAGAAGGTTTATTTTGGAAGCCATTTGTTTTGATTGGAGTTTGGTGGTTTGTTGAAGGGATTATACCTTTTGTTTTGAATCACTCAAGCGTTCCGATTGGTTTAGATAATTTATTTGAGCTCAAGGCTTATTCATATGTGCTAATAGCTCTTTTTGTTTTGCTTTTTTTATCATATAACGTTCTGTTTAGAACCGTTTTTAATAGTCTTTTAAGAGATTCAAAAGGGAGAGCTATTGGGCTTATGTTTCTTTTGTGCGCGGTGTTTTTCGTCCTAGAGTTGTTTATTCTTGAGGACACCACATTTTCAATGGCTCTTCCGATTTCGTTAGCGATAACAAACTTGGTTTTTTTAAACAAAACATCGTTTAAGCAGAGGCTTTTAAGGTCTGTTTTTAGTACGATTATACTTACGTCAGCAATGGTTTCATTGTTGACCGTCTTTAACATAAAAAAAGACCTTCAAACGAGAAAAGTTTTGGCAAAAAAAATAATATCAGAAAGAGATGTTCAGCTGGAGTTAAATTACCTTTCACTATCTGATAAAATAAAGCATTCAGAATATTTAAATAAAATTATTTTAGGAAAGCAGGAAAACCTTACACCATCAAAGTTTTTAAATGTATTGGAAAACAAATATTTTAACGGGTTTTGGGAAGGATATGAAATGAGTTTCAATCTTTTTGACTCATTAAAAAATCCCGTCGTGGTTAATGAAAGCGTGGATTATTTGAGTTGGATCCAGTTAATTACGGATAAAGGAAAAACACCTGACATTAACCCTAATGTGTTTTTTATCCCCGACGCTACGTCTGGAATTAATTATGTTATAAAACAAGAGATAAAAAAAGAGAACACAGAAGAAACAACCGGCTTTCTTTTTACCTCTTTAAAATCAAAACTAATCCCCGAGGAGATCGGTTTTCCAAGATTATTGATTTCAAACAAAGCAAACACCTTAGATTATTTAAAAAAATACTCAATTGCTAAATATAAAAAAGGAAAATTGAGAAGGTCTTTTGGGGCCTATAGCTACCCTGTTTATTTAAACTCATACACAGACACCCTTAATAACATTCATTCATTTGATGGTCAGTCGCATTATGTTTTGAAAGGGCCTTATGAAAGCGCGGTGGTTCTTTCAAAAAAGAAACCTCAAGGACTGGCTGTTTTTACGCCATATGCGTACATTTTTTGTGTAATGGGGCTTTTGAGATTAATCTTTCTTTTGTTCTCAAGCGGTGTGAATCCGGGGGTTTCAAAAACCATTTCATTGGCATTTAAAATTCAGGCAATATTGGTATCAATGGTTGTATTGTCTTTGTTTTTATTTGGTGCGGGTAGCGGTTTATTTGTTAAAAACCAATACACCAATTACAATAAAAGAGTCATTAATGAAAAGCTTGAATCTGTTTCTGAAGAGTTGAAAAACAAGGCCGCAAAAATGGATAAAATAGACATCATCGTTGATGGCGGGTTTTTAGAAAAAACATTAAGCAAGCTTTCAAGAGTATTCCTTACGGACATTAATATTTACGATGAAAACGGTTTTTTAATTTCCTCTTCTCGACAGAAAGTTTTTAATGCAGGGCTATTAAGTGAGCAAATTAATCCCGTCGCAATAGAAAGCTTAAAGAAACGAGAGAAAATAAATTTCGCTCAAAAAGAAAACATAGGAACTCTCGCATACACCTCTTCGTATAAACCAATAGTTAATAAGCAGGGTAAAACAATAGGGTTTATTAACCTTCAACACTTTGGGCAACAAGAGGATTACGAAAACCAGATTCAGGCGTTCTTGGTTGCAATAATAAATGTATTCATGTTTCTTTTAGCCTTGTCCATTATTCTCTCTTTGGTTATTTCTAACTGGCTCACGAGGCCATTACAAATCCTTCAAGAAAACCTGTCTAGGCTAAAACTTGGATCAAAAAACGAAAAAATAGAATATACCGCTAACGATGAAATAGGACTAATCGTTAAAGCATATAATCAAAAAATTGAAGAATTAGAAGTTGCTGCAGACCGGCTAACAAGAACAGAAAGAGAAACCGCTTGGAGAGAAATGGCGAGACAGGTTGCTCACGAAATAAAAAACCCATTGACCCCCATGAAATTAAGTGTTCAACACTTATTAAGGGTATATGATCCAGAAAAACCGAAAGAATCAACGGAACGATTAAAGAAAGTAGTAGATTCTATTATAGAGCAAATAGATGGTTTGGCCAGAATCGCAAATGAGTTTTCAAATTTTGCAAGAATGCCTCAGCCCCTTAAAGAAAAGCAAGACTTGGTTTCGATTATCAAAAGCACGATCGTTGTCTATGAAGAAAGAGACAACTATTCAATCGTGCTAAATATTGAAAATAAAAGCGTAGACATTTTAATAGATAAAGCTCAAATAATACAGGTGCTGAACAACCTAATAAAGAATTCCATACAATCTCTATACAACAAAACAAAAGGAGAGATTTTAATTACTTGCAAAACAGAACGAGAGAATGTTTTTATTAGTGTTTCAGATAATGGTTCTGGAATAAAAGAAATCGATAAGGAAAAGATATTTATTCCCCATTTCACGACAAAATCAACAGGCAGTGGTATAGGATTGTCTTTAGTCAAACAAATTGTTGAAAATCACGGGGGAGAAATTTGGTTCACTTCTGAAGAGGGCAATGGAAGTGAATTTGCTTTTAAGCTGCCTTTAAATTAACCAAAGGCCAAACCCTTGAATGATAAGAATTAAGGAACAAACAAATAATAATTTTGTTGAAATATGGATTATTGAGAACAAATGTCAGAAAGAAAAAAACAGTATTGTGTTGATTTATTAAATAGGTCACGCCTTGTTACCAAAGAAGTTTTCATTGGAGAAATCCATTTAGGAGGAGAAAACACCATCAGAATTCAGTCGATGACAACGACAGACACTATGGATACTGAAGAATCTGTTGCCCAGTCAATACGAATGATAAAGGCAGGGAGCGAATTGGTGAGGCTAACAGCACCGAGTAAAAACGAAGCAGAAAACCTAGAACAAATAAAAAACAAAATTCGGCAAAAAGGATACAACACACCGCTGGTTGCCGATATACATTTTACACCAAACGCTGCAGAAATCGCTAGTAGAATAGTAGAAAAGGTACGAGTCAATCCCGGAAACTATGCTGACAAGAAGAAGTTTGAAGAAATAGAATATACAAATGATAGCTATCAGTCAGAACTTGAAAGAATAGAAAAAAAATTCACACCGCTGGTTTTATTATGCAAAGAGCAAAAAACAGCCATGAGAATAGGGACCAATCATGGGTCTTTATCAGATCGAATACTGAGTAGGTATGGAGACACGCCAGAGGGAATGGTAGAGTCAGCAATGGAGTTTATTCGAATTTGTGAGAAGAATGAGTTCTTTGAGATTGTCATATCAATGAAAGCAAGCAATACGTTGGTCATGGTTCAAGCCTACAGGCTTTTAACCGCAAGTATGATGGAGAGTAATCGATGCTATCCGACACACCTGGGTGTAACGGAAGCGGGAGACGGTGAGGACGGAAGAATTAAGTCGGCTGTTGGTATAGGAGCATTGTTAGAAGATGGTATAGGTGACACAATTCGTGTTTCGCTTACAGAAGAGCCAGAAGCAGAAATTCCTGTAGCTCAAAAAATAATTAAAAAATACAACGATCAAAACATCCTAAAACTTACCGAATGTAAAACCAATGAGGCGTATAATCCCTTTTCATATAAAAAAAGAGAGAGTAATTTTGTGTTAAATATTGGTGGACCAAACGTTCCGGTTGTGTTCTCAGACTTATCAAATCAAGATGAAATTTCGCCAGCCAATTTTTTTAGTTTTGGATATAGCTATTCTGTAAAGCTCGACAAGTGGCACATTATGGATCAAGCCGCAGATTATGTTTATATCGGTGAAAAAAGGATATCCTTTGAAGTGCCAGGAACCTTAGCAGTCGTTTGTGACTATAAAAATTGGAGGGAAAACTACATTAACAAAGATCGATTCTATCCAATTTTGGATATTGACCACCTTTCTGATATGGATTTCAATCAGGTTTTTTTCTTGGCCATAAAGGCTGAAGACTTGGTTTCACCATCAATTCAAAACTACCCCAACGCAGTACTAGTCATTGAACCAAGGTTTGACAATAAAACTCAGCTATTTAGAAGCGTTTATTTTGGATTAAATGATTTGTCAATAACGAACCCTGTTGTATTAAAAATTACGTCTAAACAAGAAGATGCTGAATCTTTTCAGCTTTATAGCTCAATAGATTCTGGACCCATGCTTATTGATGGTTTTGGAGATGGGCTGTGGTTAAAGGCAAAACAATCCAATGTTTTAATTAATACGACCTCGTTTGGTATTCTTCAGGCCACAAGAACACGAATATCAAAAACAGAATATATTTCTTGTCCATCTTGTGGAAGAACGTTATTTGACCTTCAAGAAACAACAGCCAAAATCAGAGCAAGAACAGACCATTTAAAAGGGTTAAAAATAGGAATTATGGGTTGTATTGTAAATGGCCCGGGAGAAATGGCAGATGCCGATTATGGTTATGTAGGTACCGGACCGGGAAAAATCAACCTTTATAAGGAAAAGACGGTCGTTAAGAAAAACATACAAGAAGTAGAAGCAGTAGAAGCATTGGTTGAACTAATTAAAGATAATGGTGACTGGATCGAGCCGGTCAATCATTAAAAGGGTGCAGGAGAAACTACAGTGATACTCTTTCCATTAACGGGATGTTGAAAAACAATTTCCTGGGCATGAAGAAATAGTCGCCCACCTCTTTTCCCATATAAGCTATCGCCCTTAATAGGGCTGTTTAATCCCGATTTATGAGCGGCATGAACTCTTAATTGATGAGTTCTTCCTGTAATTGGACGAAATTCAATACGCACCCCATTTGTATCATCTTTCAGCTGTCGATATTCCGTGCTTGACTGCTTTCCATGATCAAAACAAACCAATTGTCTAGGGCGATTTATAATATCAGCCCTCAAAGGAAGACTCACCACTCCATTATTGTGAGTGATGGGTTTTTCTAAAATGGCAACGTATTTTTTTTTAATTGTTCGAGCAGTAAACTGTGCTTGAAGTATTTTATATATTTTGAGGGTTTTAGCGATAAGCACCACCCCCGAGGTTTCATAGTCAAGACGGTGCACCAGCCCTGGTCCCTCAATATGTGGAAATTGTTTTTTAATGATGCTGGACAATGAGTAGGCAATTTCTTTTCCTGGAACAGACAAAAGGCCGGCAGGTTTTTCAACAGCAAGAAGGTCTTCATCTTCATGTAAAACAAGTACCTTTTCAAGCTCACTTATTGGTGCTAAAGGGTCCGGGTCGACCGATAGTCCATTTAGCATATGTTTAAGAATTGGCCCACATTTTCCACGACAAGCAGGGTAGTGCTGATCGTGTAAACGTATTTCAGAATCAGGGGAGGTTCCCCACCAGAACTCCGTAAAGCAAATTGGTTTTAAGCCATTTGAATAGGCAAACTGTAATAAACGAGGTGCACAGCACTCTCCTGAGCCAGAAGGAGGAAGCTTGAAAGCGGTTTTTTCAAAAAGCTCTACTAGGTTTTTTCGTTCTTGTTTCGCGTTTAAAAAGGAATAACTTTCAAACAGTTTTCTCTGTAAGCTGGAAGAAAGAGCTTTTCTGCTTTCTTTTTTAGCAAAGATCTTATCCTCCACCGCTTTGAATTTTTCTTCCAGAAAAAGAAGCTCTTTGTCTAGCTGTTTTTTTTCTTTTTTAAAAGACATCTGGTCCCTTTTACTTTGTTCATTGAGCTTATTGTTTAGTTCAACAAAGCTTTTGGAAGGCACTATTGCTTTCTGCGTGTCCCTCACTATTTTTCTTTTTTCTTTTCCCTGTCGAAGCTTTTCTTTCATGTTTAAAAGATCTTCTGCTTTTTTCTTACGTGCGTTTAAAAGTGTTTTTTTAAGAGACAGGTAATCACTTGAGGATTCAAGAAGGTTTATTTCTTTCGTTAGAAGGTCTATTTTTTTTTCTTCATGCTTAAAAAAACCACGACTATTATGAACATCAAATAGGGGAGGAACGAAACCATTTGGCTTGATATTATCGTCTAGCTTTCCGGAAAAAGCTTTTATAAAACCAAGTTCTCCGTTGTGCGCTTCAACCACAAGAACACCAAACATTTTTCCAAGAGCGTCAAAGTTGTGTTTAAGCCCCAACCCCTGTAGCTCCTCTTTTAATTTTGAAGCGGCGAATAAAGAAAGACTATTTGGAGCATGATTAAAGGGAAAATTAAACCTTTTAGGAACAATGTGCTTGTCCATTTCAGTATTTAGTGATGTAAAAAAGTGTTTGAGGCTCACGACTCAAAAGTACGAACGAAAAAATATTAAATACAGTGTTGGAACAAAACTATTGGCTTTTGTTTTTTCTGTTACTGATAAAATAAAACAAAAGAAACCCGAGAAGCCCCCCTCCGATACCCGTTAGAACAAGTTTTAACCATCCAAAACCAGCGGTTTCTTTCTTGTGTTTTTGCTTATTACTGTTTTGGTATTGTTGGATGTTTTCATCGTCGAAAACAGGAACATCAGCTTCTCCAAAATCCAAGGAAACTTGTCGGCTGACAAGCTGTATTATTTTTATTGTTCCTCCGTCAAAACGATGATCAACCTTTCCTTTTGTTGAAGCCTTCAAAGTAATGATAAAATCACCTCTTTGCCCTTCACTTATTTGTTTTAAAAGAGAGGAACAAATAACGTAGCCACCATTCTTTATTATGCTTTGACTTAGGTTTATTTCTTTAGAAAAAGTGTCTTCATTTGTGATTTCTAAGGAATAACTGGTATACGCGCTTGAATTTAGTTTTCCCCACGAAACATTTAAATCGTTGTTTATATTGTGATATTCAGGAACTAAAAATGAACTTATTAGACCCCTAGGAGAAGTCACACTACACTTATAACTATTATCATTTGCCAGAGTAACAACAAAGTTGTAATTGGTATTCGCAGAAAGCTTCAGATTGTTTAAGGTGTAATATGGCGCCCCTCCCCATTCTGTTTGAATACCAAGAGCTTCATTATTCATTTTAACACCACCCTTTAACAGGTCAATACTATTGTTGTTTTTGTCGTTAAGGAAGACGACAAGGTCTGTTTGTTCTCTTCCCCTTTTATTAATGGTTTTTGTTATGGTTATTTCCGGAGAAATTAATTTTGGATCAGAAAGCTCAACATCTGACAATGCGGAGTTTTCCTTGCACCCAAACATGAGAATGGGCGCAACGATTAGTGCAGTAAGTTTTTTCATGGTTTTTAACGATTTACCATGATAACCAAACTATCCGCTACAAATAACATAAAAAATGTTAATTGTGTACTACCCTAAATGTCTTGTGAGATTCTCCAGTATTAATGTCTACGATATAAATACCTTGCATAAGGGTTTGAAGGTCGAAATAAGCAATGGTTTGACCCGGAAAAATTCTTGTTTGAAGTACTAGGGACCCCGTAGAGGAAAGCAGCTTTATTTCTAAAGGACTTTTTACGAGTCCATTTGCCTGTATCGCGAGCAGATCCATTCCGGGATTTGGAAAGACATCAAAGTTAAGTTCGTTGATGGATTCATCTATTCCAACAGAAGGACTGTAAATAGTTGTTCCCTCGTTAATAGAATTTACGGACGCATTCGAATAAACACCATAAAAAGTAGGACCAACGGCGTATGGATAATAAGAATTATGGTTTTCGTCAACTGTGCAGAAATAGGCGTAGCTGCCATTTGGGTATTCTGGAGTTACACAGACGCGACCGTTGTGTTCATCTAAAAAATCTTCCCCTGATTCATTTACGTATTCATAATCTTCTCTAAAATAGCCTAAAAAATAAGTGGTATTAATCGCAGGCCCATTTGTTCGAGAGCTCAGGTTTTGTAATTGATAGCTCGATTTAATTCTCACAATTCCTCCTGAACCATCTTGGTTAGCATAGCCGTAAGCACCATAAATAGGATATCCGTCATAAGCGTAACCGATTAATGGAGAATGTGCCGCGGGATCTATTGCATAGAGTCCTTCTGCATCATAAAGATTACAAATGCTTGAAACCACATTAAGATCTAAATCAAACGCTGACGGGTTCTGGTGGTGATGGTATTGGCCCATTGCAGGATGTCCCTTAGAACAATCAAAACCATCCATTTCTGCGGGAATGGCATCTCTATTCCAATCCATTGATGCCGCAGGGCCACCAGGACAAGGCGGGTTTCCCGGCCCCCCACACAAAGCATTTGTGCTTGGGTTCCAAGCAACGCCGTCGCGATAATCAAACAATGAGGTTCCGTTTATGAATATTCCAATGGTTCCCATGGTTGTTGAGGTAGGGTTCCCATTATTAGCTTGTGGATTAAGTGGTATTTTGTATATGGCTCCTTGAGCTTGAGCCTGGGAAGGGTTGCCGTCCAAAAAGGGTCCAGTAGGATAGGAGGGAACACCTTCTGTTGTTACGTAAACAAAATCGTTAGAATATTCGACTTGTTGACAATTGACAAGTATTCCATTGGAAACAGGAGTGCCATTTCCATTCATGTAGTAGCTTCCTGTCTGGCTAGTGTTTTGAAGCCAAGAAGTAATGGCTGGACCTTGACAGAAGAGACATGAAGAAAACAAAAGGCACACGGATAATACAGATAATTTCATAACTGAGGTTTTTTATAATCTTTGATGAAGTTAAAAAAATTATCCTTCTATTAAATTTAAGACAATAGGAAAGAGTTCTTCTACCCATTTGGCATACTGACCTCCACTGGGGTGAAGGTTGTCTGATGCTAGAGCCCCTTCGGAGTCTCCGAGTTGACGAGAGATCTCAGTAATATTTATGAAGGCTAAGCCCTCTGATGAGCACCGCTCTTCAATATAATTATTATACATATCTATATCTTCTGCAATATTTTCACTGTTGTTGCTTCCAAAAGGAGTAACCCCGTAATCAGGTATGGAAACAATAAAAATGCGCTCTTTTCCAACAAGGTCAATAGTGATATTTAGCAATGAATCAAACTCGGATTGAAAAATATCAAAAGGTTCTCCCCAAAATTGATTATTGACTCCGATAAGTAGCGAAATCAGATTATAGTCATCTAGGGGTGTGTTACCTATGGCATTGAGTAAATTGCTTGTTCTCCAGCCTGTTTGAGCAATAATGTCTGTTTTTTGAACCTCGATACCATTCGATATCAATTGAGAGCTCAATTGATTAGGCCAACGGTCTAAAGTATCTACACCCTGTCCAATAGTGTAAGAGTCTCCTAGCGCTAGATACTTTACAATAATGGGTGGCTCAGGCGTTTCCTTTTCCCTGCAAGAATTTAATAAAAAGCAAGTTGTTGCTATGAGAAAACAAAAAGCAAAAAAACGATTTTCTTGTTGTATCATCTGACAAAGTAACGAATTACAGGAGCAGAAAGTTTAAATTATTGTTTGTAAACAAACGTTATTTGTTTTTTTAAATTTAAAGCACCATTCCAATAGCAAGTCCTTCAGATTGTGCAGCTTCTTTAATTGCATCTATTTCCCCCGCATCTAACCAGGCCCCTTTGCACTTTGGACAGCGATCTATGATTATTTCGTGGGTATTTTCTTTAAGTAATATTTCTCCATCTACGGGGCAAATTCTATTTGGTTCCCTTTCAATTAATATTTTTGTTTTGCATTCAGTACAAGTGGGTTGACCCTCGAATTCACGTTTTGTTTTGTTTTTATTACAGAGGGTGCAAGTATTATTTTTCTTAAACCAATTCATTTTTTGATTTTTATGTGTTTTATATGGTAGCGGTTTGTGTATGAATCGTTGGGCGATTAAAAGCAGCGCACTTTCGGTTTGTCACTTACTTTATTTATATGACCCAACTTTTATTTAATCACTTTCTGCCCAATGATTTATACATTTTGTTATGAGTTTTATTTTCCCTTGATTATTTTTTGAAGAGTGAAATTTTCCAATCTCAACAAGTATATTCCATCTGGAAGGTCATTAATATCGATGACTGAATTCAATCCATTTAGTGTCCCTGTTTTCAATTTTCTACCAAATAAATCTATTAATTCAAATTCAATATTGCTAAGCTGTTTTTCTGAGGCTACCGTAAAAAAACCATTCGAAGGGTTTGGATATATTTTAAGTTTATTGTACACAGAAGCATCATTGATTCCAAGTGAATTATCTTGTATGCATCGAACACAATTACCATCTGCTCGTGCTCTATTTCCCATCATAGCAATACTCAAACTAATTCCTAAATTTCGTGACTCTACGCCATTCAGATCACTACTTCTATATCCTACAAAAGTCCCAACGTTTCCAATTGCGCCATTCATTCTGCTTCTTGCACCAGCGATGGGTAATTTTAAAACGGAAGCAAAAGCACCAGCTGCATCATTAGAAGTCCAACTTAATCTCTCTGCTTCCCATTCTGCTTCTGTAGGCAAACGGAAACCATTTGGACATGGGTTGTTTATTCCATTTACTCCTTGCCAAAGCAAATCATTTGACGGTGTAATCCAATCATCTGAACCAATAATAAAGTCAGAATGACCAGGGTTGTTTGAGGTTGATACAATTGTTGTTGTGCTTGAATTACTAAGTTCGTGTCCATCGGTTAATCTTCCCCATTGATAGAGAGAGCCATAAGATGCTGAATCTGTAATAGATATAGCTACCTGACTGGCACCTAAATTTCTGTCCATCCAAGTTCTGCCAGTGATTGCATTCGTTACCGTTGAAACCTGTGAATAGGAAGCAAGGTTAAATAGTGCAAATACGATAATTAATATTTTTGTTTTCATAGATTTTTTATTCTTTAATCAATTTGAAAGGTGCAAGTTCTGGATTATCAAAATGGATGAAATATACTCCATTAAGCAAAGCATCAATATTAATTTCATGTTTATTACCGTTTATTTTACCAGATAAAATCAATGATCCTTTAATGTCAATAAGCTTATAACTGATATTTTCTAAGTTCGTTTCAGAGCTTATCCAAACAGCAGAATTTGCAGGGTTTGGATAGCAGGTTACACTATCGTTAAAAATTAAATCACTTACAGATAATACAATGTTAGAAAGAGGGAACCTAAAAACACCTTTAGTGTCTGTAGCTGCAATAATAAAGTTGTCATTTAATTCCAAATCAAAAATTGTTAGGTCTAATAACCCTGAATTAATTTCGACCCAAGTATCACCATTGTCAACAGAGTAAAAGACTCCAGCACCAAAAGACCCTGCAACAATTATGCTGTCATTACTGGCAAAACCTCTATAAGACCCATTAGGTAGTCCGCCACTCAATAGCGTCCAATTCAAGCCATAATCCATTGATCTGAAAACACCTGTACCTACTTGTCCACCTGCGAACAAAGTTGACCCCTTGGCTTCTATCGCTCTTAAATTAGAGGAACTACTAAGTCCGTTGTTGATTGTTGTCCAATTTGTTCCCCAATCAACACTTGTATATATACCAAATCCATTTGTACCGACAAAAAGTGTGTCATTTATTGAGGTAACACAGCGTACATCTGTACCAGAGAGTCCAGCAGCAGTCCAATTATCTCCATTATCCAAAGATTTGAAGACCCCTGAAGGACCAACTACAATTAGATACGGAGATGAATAAGTTATTCCACTGGTTAGTAAATTCGTTAATCCTAAGTTTTTTTGGATCCATGTAGATCCGTTGTCGGAGCTTCTGTAAACCCCTTGACTCGTGCACGTATAAATGTAAGTTCCATCAAACGCAAACCCACGTGTTGGTCCAGTTGGGTCATTACCCGTGTTCGAAGAAATATAGGTTTCTGCTTCATCAATAGATGAATATGCACCCGTGGCTCCTCCAGCCAAGTTATAGGTTTCAAAAGTTATTAATGATTGCATATTTAAGGACTCTGTACCTAAGCTTTGTGTCCACTGAGCATTGCAAATACTTGACAAAAGAATTGACAAATAGATGGTAATAAAATGTTTCATAGTTGTATTTTTTATTATGTTTTTCTTTTGGACATTTGAATTTATCAAAGGTTTAATTACTCATAACGGTTAGTATATGGCA
>Ga0257121_1001173_pt1 | contig 20480 bp, 18 predicted proteins | sample SI106_100metaG_FD_190180 | JGI IMG/M metagenome (GOLD analysis project Ga0257121, IMG submission 190180) | Marine microbial communities from Saanich Inlet, British Columbia, Canada - SI106_100 | ecosystem: Environmental > Aquatic > Marine > Inlet | place: Canada: British Columbia | collected... | reverse complement strand
TGGAGTAGAAGGTTTTGGTTATGATCCTATATTTATCCCAAATGGCTATCAGTTAACTTTTGCAGAGATGAATAAAGTTGAAAAAGGGGCAATAAGCCACAGGGGGAAGGCAGTTAAAAGGTTAGTTAGTTCTTTATATTAAAAAAAATACTATATTTGTTAATCAATAATAACTATTTTAAATATGTTAAGAAAAATTATATTCGCATTAATTTTTTGTGTAACAACAAATACCTATTCTCAGGATCAACCTTTTGAATTATTAAAAAATTTTACTTCCAGCAAAACATATACCAACTCTAATGCTAGCTTGGAGTTTGGTGTAGGATATTTATTTAATCCAGAAAGTGGACCTAATCTAGTTAGATACCAAGTAGCGAGTAGAAACATTTTACTAAATAAAAAACTTGGATTTATGTATACTATTGAATCTAATACTATCAGATTATTTGATGTTTTTGGCCTAAATTATAGAATTAGTAATAATCTTTCTATTCAATACGGAATTGGACTAGCTTCTAATGTTTTTAGTAAAATAGATAAAAGAAAAGCAATAAGTCTTGCATATCATCCAGATGATTATCCATTTACGATTACAACGGGTTATTCAGAATCTTTTGGTCCTTCCTTGACAGTTAGTTATCGTATTTCCTTTTATAAGCAAGCAACGGAATAAAAAAGTTTCTTCTTTCATAAAACAAACTTACAGAAAATTTATGGAAAATATGAAGAGAAAAAAGTCGGGGTAGCAGGATTCGAACCTAATCTTCCTTTTCTAATAGAGATAAAATTAAGATTGAATAACGCCAGGGTTATACGCTTCTTTTATAGGGGAGTGGTTTGCAGCTTCAATTCCCATAGAAATTACTTTTCTAGTTTCTAAAGGATCAATAATAGCATCTACCCATAAACGAGAAGCGGCATAATAAGGAGAGGTTTGCGCATCATACCTATCAGTAATGGTTTTTAAAAGTTCCTTTTCTGTTTTTTCATCAATTTCTTCTCCATTTGCTTTTAAAGAAGATTTTTCAATTTGTAATAATACTTTAGCAGCTTGTTCTCCACCCATAACCGCCATTTCAGCTGTTGGCCAAGATACAATCAATCTTGGGTCGTAAGCTTTTCCGCACATAGCATAATTACCAGCTCCATAGGAATTACCAATAATAATAGTGAATTTAGGAACTACAGAATTTGCCATGGCACTTACCATTTTGGCACCATCTTTTATAATTCCACCATGTTCCGAGCGAGAACCGACCATAAAACCAGTAACATCTTGTAAAAATACCAATGGTATTTTCTTTTGGTTACAATTAGCAATAAAACGAGCTGATTTATCAGCAGAATCAGAATAGATAACCCCACCAAATTGCATTTCTCCTTTTTTGGTTTTTATCATTTCTCTCTGGTTGGCAACAATACCTACCGCCCATCCATCAATTCTAGCATATCCACAAATAATAGTTTTTCCATAACCTTCCTTATATTCTTCAAAATCAGAATTATCTACTAGGCGAACAATGATGTCCTTCATGTTGTACGGTTTAGCTCTATTTCTTGGTAGAATTCCGTAAATTTCTTTTTCGTCTTCTTTTGGTTCTTTTGCTTCTTTTCTACTAAATCCTGCTTTTTCGGTGTCGCCAATTTTATCCATTATATTTCGGATTGTATCCAAAGCGTCTTTATCATCTTTTGCTTTGTAATCCGTAACTCCTGAAATTTCGCAATGGGTAGTTGCACCACCTAAAGTTTCATTATCTATAGTTTCCCCAATAGCCGCTTTTACCAAATAACTACCTGCTAAAAAGATACTTCCTGTTTTATCTACAATAAGAGCTTCATCACTCATTATAGGTAAGTAAGCACCTCCTGCAACGCAGGCACCCATTACAGCAGAAATTTGGGTAATTCCCATGGAACTCATACGAGCATTGTTGCGAAACATTCTTCCAAAGTGTTCTTTGTCAGGGAAAATCTCATCTTGCATAGGAAGGAATACCCCCGCACTATCTACCAAGTAGATAATAGGCAATCTGTTTTCCATTGAAATCTCCTGAAGTCTTAAATTCTTTTTGGCAGTAATAGGGAACCAAGCTCCTGCCTTTACAGTAGCATCATTGGCAACAACAATACATTGTTTGTCCTTTACATAGGTAATACCTGCAACTACTCCTCCTGATGGGCAACCTCCATATTCCTCATACATTCCATCACCAACAAATGCACCTATTTCTAAAAATTTAGCATCTGTATCTTTTAGATATTCAATACGCTCACGAGCAGTAAGTTTTCCTTTCTTATGTTGTTTTTCAATCTTCTTGTTCCCTCCACCTAAAGAAACAGTATCATATTTTCTTTTCATCTCCGAGATGAGTAATCTCATCTTATCATCATTCTTGTTAAATTCTAAATCTGCCATTAAAATAAATTTTTACAAAAATAAGGAATATGTTTATATAGATTGTCTTTCTAAGTAGCTTGTTGTTTCTGGACCTAAATTAAAGAGTACATCTAGTATAGAAAGATTAGGAATGAAGGAATATTTCTCACAGAAAACTTGTTGGTATTCTTCCTGATTTTTCAAAATAAATTTTGATGATCTTAAATCTAATCCATTACATTCTTTTTGAAATTTTGAAGTAAAATTTAATTTTTTCTCTACCTGCATCAGTTCCAAAATAGTTTTGCTTAGTTTCAGGTTAAAATCAAATAGAGTACTATGTTTTGTATTGTAAAAAGGTAGAAGTTCATCCTTATAATATTCGAAAAAAGGAGAGGAGTTGTATGCCGAAACAATAGATTGCCAATGTGATTTTTGCCAATTATCTTGATTAGAAATACTAATATCAGAAATTAAAGTTTTATCAGATGATTTTCGTTCTTTCGGAATAGTTAGAGTTTGAGTGCCATTTGCTCCCATTATTGTACATCTGTTCCGGCAAGATTGCTTTATAAAATGTTCTTTTGTTTCAATAAAAATTTCTTCTGATTGTAGGATTGCAGAATAATACGCCACAGGACCTAAATAGGAGATAGGTAAAAGACATTCCACTTTATTTAGATAGTCGTCTTGTTCTGTTTCTATTCCACTTTATTCCTCTTTTTAATATATGATAAAGAAGAATCATGATTCCTACCCACATCCAAGGTCTATACATTCTTGACCATCTGATTCCTTTTCCATATTGGTCGTAACTCATCCATATAAAAAGTTTTTTCCCTACAATATGATTTTCTGGTACAAAACCCCAGAAACGACTATCTGCAGAGTTTTGCCTGTTGTCACCCATTAACCAATAGTAATTCATTTTAAAGGTGTAATCTGCACTATCATTTTTATTAATCTCATCTTTTATTTTTTGGAAAGTTTCATTATCTCCCATTTCTTCTCCTTCATATCTTTTTATTATTTGTTTATATATAGGTAAGTTTTTACTTGTGAGAGATATAGTTTCTCCTGCTTTTGGCATACTAATAGGACCATAATTTTCTTCATCCCAGTCATAAGGATTATGAGCTAGAAACCCATCAGGGTTTTGTATTTTATTCCCAAAAATATCACTTTTAAAACTTGATGTCCAGACAGAATCAACATAAGGCTTTGAACGTAAGTTAGAGATAGCCTCCTCAGTTGCATTAATATGTATTTTCCTTTTATTTGCTACACTAAAATCTCCTACCAAACTAGCTGTGTAATTTTTTTTGTCTACTGGTATAATATCGTATTCTTGATAACAAAATTCTGAAAAATCTTTCATATTGCCTGGGAATGGCTTTGGAAAATGTTTCTTAAATACTTTTGGTTTTATTTTTACAAAATATCTTCTTTGTTTTTTCTTTTCTACTTGTTTTTCTTTTATTTTATATTCTGTTTCTTCTTTTCCATTAATAAAGAGTATTCCATTCTCAATTTTTAATTCATCACCAGGAATAGCTACACACCTTTTCACATAATTTTCTTTTTTATCAATAGGCCTAGAGAATTCTCCTTCAATTATTTTATATTGATTTTTGTTAGGTTGAGTATTTATCCAATTTATAGATTTTATTCTAGAATCAAAAATAATTATAATATTTCCATTTCGATCTTCTATTGGAAATAATCTTTCTGATGGCCAGTTAAAAACTACACAATCATTTCTTTCTACACCAATAGGAGAGTTTTCGTTTCCATTTTTCCATCCAGACATTCTGTGATATGGAAGGTTTAACCACTCTAAGTAGGATTGACCTCCTATCAAAGGAAGGGTATGGTGAACTAACGGAAAAGAAAGTGGAGTCATAGGTACTCTAGGTCCGTATGCAGTTTTATCTACAAATAAATAATCTCCAACCATCAAGGATTTTTCCATAGATGGAGTTGGTATAGTATATGCTTCAATAAAGAAAGTTCGTAAAATTGTAGCTGCAATTACAGCAAACAAAATAGCGTCTCCCCAACTTCCAAGCCAGCCTTTAGGTTTCTTTTCTTCTTTCTTTCGTTTCTTCCAGAAAGTGTAATTGAAAGTTTTCCAGAATATAACATCCCCCACAATAAAAGGGATAAAATACAACCATTCCCCACCAATTAACCACACAAAAAGACTCCATAATATTGTAAAAGACCAGAAAAATTTCCTTTTCTTAGATTTATCCCAATCATTTATGTTTTTTATGTCTTTTAGCATGATATCATATTTTGTGCAAATTTATAAATTTAACGAGAATGACACTCCTGTATTGCTGAAAGTTGAATAAGGACGTATGTTTAAACTTATATCATCAGAAACATCAAAATGAAAAAGATGTGCATTAACAGATGCGTCAATAATATTTAGTATGTAAACTCCTACAAAAGAAAAATAAGATATTTCACGATTCCTTTTATAATGATCTTTTAATGTTATAAGTTCTGAATACGTGTATCCTAATTGATCTTCTCCCGTTTCATAACTGAGTAAAGCAGCTTCTCGATATTCCTTATACTGATTATTATTATCATTTATAAAATATGCAGAAGTAACAAGTCCTCCGTAAATAATAGGAACCTTCCAGTATTTTTTGGTGTAAATTTGTCCAGCTCCAGGAATAACTGCAGAATAAATAGCTGCTTTTTTAGGTGATTTATCTTTCTGAATTTTTTGTGAAGAGATAGATAAAGAAATCAGAGTACAGATAAAGAATATGTACGTCCTTTTCATTAGGAGTTTTCAGAAATTTTACCAATTAATGAGATGAAATCATCATCAGAATTGAAAGGAATAATCAGTTTACCCTTTCCTTTTTTATTTCGTTTTATATCAATATCCTTTTCTAAATAATTACTCAAATTATGTATTTTTTGTTGGGAAGAAAAAGGTAAGGAATTAGGAATAGTGGGAGTCTTAGGTTTTGATGTTTGCTTGTATCCTATGTCAGCAAAAGTACGAACCAATTGTTCTACTTCTCTAACTGAAAATCCGTTAGCAACTACATCATTAAATATATTCATCTGGATTTCTAAATCTTTTACATTTATTAGAGCTCTGGCATGTCCCATCGAAATACTTGAATGTTGTAAGGCAAGTTGAATTTCTTCCGGTAGTTTTAATAATCTTAGAAAATTTGCAACCGAACTTCTTTTTTTTCCAACTCTCTCAGAACATTGTTCCTGAGTTAGTTTGCATTCTTCCATTAATCGTTGGTAAGAAAGAGCGATTTCAATAGGGTTTAGGTTGCTTCTTTGTATGTTTTCTACCAGCGCCATTTCTAGCATCTCATGATCGTTTGCGATTCTGATAAATGCAGGAATTTCAGTTTTACCTGCCATCTGAGATGCTCTTAATCTTCTTTCTCCTGAGATAAGTTGGTATTTGTCGTTCCCTAATTTACGAACGGTAATAGGCTGAATAATTCCTAATGTCTTTATAGAGTGAGAGAGTTCTTCTAGTTTTTCTTGATCAAATTCTGATCTGGGCTGGAACGGATTTGTAGAAATCACATCAATTTTGATAGTATTTATATTACCTACAATACTCTCTTTGTTGTTAGAGCTTGTTGTGATATCTGTTTCAGGATTTCTTAATATAGAACCTAACCCTCTACCTAACACACTCTTTTTGTTATTCATTACTTACTAAGTTTTCTTCTAAAGTTTCGGAAACCTTTTCTTTGTCAATTATCTCCTGAGATAAATTTAAATAGTTGATAGCTCCTTTACTTGTAGAATCATGAACAATAATTGTTTCACCATAAGATGGAGCTTCACCTAGAGTTACATTTCGGTGAATGATTGTTTTAAAAACTAAATCCTGGAAGTGAGTTTTTACTTCTTCTACAACCTGATTTGATAAACGTAATCTAGTATCGTACATTGTTAGAAGCAATCCTTCAATAGTTAGTTCTGGGTTTAATCTTCTTTGTACAATTTTTACCGTATTTAATAATTTACCTAGACCTTCTAATGCAAAATATTCGCACTGAATAGGAATAATTAACGAATGAGCAGCTGTAAGAGAATTTAGAGTTAAAAGACCTAAAGAAGGAGCACAATCTATAATAATATAATCAAAATCATCAATGATTTCAGAGAGAGCATTTTTCATCATGTGTTCTCTGTTTTCTACATTTACAAGTTCTAACTCAGCACCTACCAAATCAATATGAGCGGGCAATAAAAACAGATTAGGACTTTTAGTTTCTAGAATGATGTCTTTTGCTTTTACTTTTCCAATAAGACATTCGTATACTCCGTTCTCAATTTCCCTTGGGTCGTATCCTACACCAGAAGTTGAATTTGCTTGAGGATCAGTGTCTACTAATAAGACTTTTCTCTCTAATACTCCTAGTCCAGCTGATAGATTCATAGCTGAAGTTGTTTTTCCTACTCCTCCTTTTTGATTTGCAATTGCAATTATTTTTCCCATTTATTTATTGTTTTTTGAACATTTCAAAAATACAACTATAAAAGTGAGAATATATTCTGTATAGGGGGCACTTATTAACAAAAATCGGAAAGTTTTTAATAAAAAAGCACTAATAAAAGGGCTTTAAAATTAATCTTGTTTTTTGTTATTTATCTTCATCATTCCCTAGATCTTCAAAGTTTACTTCTGTAAAATCAGTTGTTGCTTCTTCTTCTTCTTCTTCTTCTTCTTTTACTTCCTCTGTAGGGGGTTCTTCATCTAATGGAGATTTTTCTTTTACTTCCTCTGTTTTAATTTCTTCTAAAGGAGTTTCTTTATCTTTTAAGGAAATAATTTCTTCACCTCTTTCCTTAATAATGTAATCAGTCAATTCATTCAGATAATCTTTAAAATTTTGAAAATCTTCTTTGTATAGATATATTTTATGTTTTTTGTAGAAAGGACTTCCATCTTCATTAAAATCTCTTTTACTTTCAGTAATTGTTAAGTAAAAATCATCTGCTCTTGTTGATCTTACATCAAAAAAATAAGTTCTTCTTCCCGCTCTAAGCGATTTTGAATAAATTTCATCTCTATTATCATTCATCTTTTTATTTATTTAAATTAAAAACTATTACAAATGTACTAAAAAAAACCAATCTATTAAATCCTTCTTGTTCAGGTTTATAGTAATAGAATGTTATAAATTATTAATTTTTTATAGTGAGCCTTAGTACCGAGCATGCTGAACTAATCGCGAATTTATCTTTACCTGTTCCAAATAACATAGTTGCCCAAGTATCTTTTTTTGGTGTTCCTAATATTAATAAATCGTATTCTGAAGTTAAATTAGACACTGAGTCAATAGGATCGTCTGATATTTTTAACAATAATTTTCCTTTAGTTCCTGACAATGCCTTGTTTGATGTTTTCTTTATATTTTCTATTTCTTCTGTTGTAGTATCTATATTTAATACATGTAGTAATGTAAATTCAGAATTAAAATATTGACATAATGAATTGGTAGACGCAATTAGTTTTTGTATATCTTGACTATTATGTCGGATTGATAATAATACGTTATTAAACTCTGTAACTCCATTACATTTAAACAATGCGAAGTTCGAGTTAATATGGCTTATAATCCATCCAATTGGATTGTTGAAGAATATTCCATTATAAGCTCTTCCATTCCAACTCAAGATTAACCATTTTATATTTGTTATCTCACTCAAAACTTGCATAGTTTCAGATAGTTTATGAGTCGCAATAGATTCAAAATAAATATCTTGTTGAATACGGCTATCTAATTTTTTGACAATACGTTCTAATGATTTTGTTTTGGGTTTCTCTTCTAGAAATGCGTCTAATGATGTTTGGTCTGGAACTTCAACAATGTTTAAGGTTTGTATTTTTGACCTTGCATTTAATGAGGCTCCGATTTCTATGAGGGTGGTTGGAGCAATTTCATTACCTAATAATGGAACGATTACCCCAGCATCCTTATCTATACTTATATTTAACATTTCTTCTCTTTCTTTGTCTTCTAGTTCTTTTAGATGTTTATAGTTTCTTTTCTTCCCAAATAATATATATAATGCAGGAATATGTCCGTATTGAGTCATTACTCCAGTTCTTGAAGCGTTTTTCCCATAGATATAATATATTATATATCCTATAAATGATATCACAAATATTGCAATTATTGGCATGAAACCTAAATAGAAGAGTAAGATAATTCCACTAAATATTCCAAATAATTGAATATATGGATAAAGAGGAGATTTGTATTTTGGATCATACCATTGTACTGCAGTTTCTCTTAAAATAATAACACTTAAATTAACAGAGATAAACATCATTACTTTAAAGGCACTTGCTAATTTTGCTATTTTCTCAACATCTAAAAATAGAATCACCAAAGCCATCATTATACAGGTAAGGATTATTGTATTAATTGGTGTTAGATATTTTGGATGAACCTTAGACATTTGTTTAGGAAGTAGTTTGTCACCCGCCATTGCAAACGGAAACCTTGAGGATGCTAGTACACCAGAATTAGCCATAGAGATTAATGTAACAACTCCAATACCAGCAATTATATAAGCAAAGTTAGGTCCTCCTAAAAGAAGAGCTAATGTATGTATAGGTTTAATATCTTCTGATAGTTCTTTAATATCGATATTTCCAACTAAAGTAAAAGCTATTGCAACATAAATAACTGTAATAATTAGTAAAGAAATGATCATTGCTAATGGAATATTCTTAGTTGGATTTTTAACTTCACCAGCAATTGCAGCAATTTTAGTAACTCCTGCGTAAGAGATATAAACAAAGGCGATTGTACTAATAAGTCCAGTAGTTTTATTACTCATAAATGGAGTTAACATTTGTTTGTCTATCATAGGTATCCCCATAAATAACAAGGAAATTAATGTAATCAAACTTATTATTACTACTACAACTTGTACTTTTCCTACTTTCTTTACTCCCAATATATTTAGTATCATTATTAATAATAAAAACCCTAGAGATATATATTTTATATATTCAACAGGTATATTAATAATAACAAGTAAATAAGCTCCAAAACCAACTAATGCGAAAGAGCTCTTTAGCAATAAAGATAACCAAAGTCCAATTCCTGAAATAGTACCCATTATTGGTCCAAATGCTCGTTCAATATAGACGTAAGCTCCACCTGATTTTGGCATTGCGGATGATAATTCAGATTTTGAAAGAGCAGCTGGTAATATACATATAGCTGCTATAAGGTATGCTAACCAAATTGAAGAACCTGTTTTTGCTGCTGCAATTCCAGGTAATACAAAAATACCGCTTCCAAGCATTCCTCCTATACTAATAGCAATTATAGTAGGCAGTGTTAATTTTCTCTCTAATTTTTTCAATATAATTATTTTCAAGCAAAATAATAATTTTTTTCAAATTAGGTTTGAAAAGAATCCTATAATTATCAAACTAAAATTATTAAGTTTTATATTTGCTAAATTTTTAATCATAATTTATGAAAAAACTAGTTCTTTCGGATGTACACGAAAGTATCGGTGGGAAGATGGTAGAATTTGCAGGATATCTTATGCCAGTTCAATATTCTGATGGAGTAAAATTAGAGCACAAAACTGTTCGTGAATCCGTTGGAGTTTTTGACGTTTCTCATATGGGAGAAGTATTTGTCAGTGGTTCAAATTCATTAGATTTTTTGCAATATATCACTTCAAATGACGTGAGTAAACTTTCTCCAGGAAAAGTACAATATACTTGTTCCCCAAATGATAGTGGTGGAATTGTAGATGATTTTTTACTGTATATGATAGAAGAGAATAGGTATCTTCTAGTTGTGAATGCATCTAATATGCAGAAGGATTTAGATTGGATTAATTCACATAATACTTTTGATTGTAAAATTGATAATCAGTCAGATAATTACTCTTTATTAGCAGTTCAAGGTCCTAGATCTATTGAGTTATTGCAAGAACTAACGGATGTTAATCTTACTGAAATAAAATATTATAATTTTAAGATTGGAAGTATTGCAGGAGTTGAGGATGTAATCTTGTCCAGAACAGGGTATACTGGAGAAATTGGATTCGAATTATATGTAAGAAATGAAGATACAAGAACTTTGTGGGACGCATTATTTTCAACAAAAATTCAGATTAAAGCAATAGGTCTTGCAGCTCGTGATACTCTCAGATTAGAAAAAGGATTTTGCTTGTATGGAAACGATATTAACGATACTACTTCACCAATTGAAGCAGGTTTAGGATGGATTACAAAATTTAATAAGGAATTTGTAAACTCTGAAAATCTAAAAATACAGAAAGAAGAAGGAACGAGCAGAAAATTAGTAGGAATTGAATTAGTAGAAAAAGGAATTGCCAGAAAAGATTATCCAATAATAGATAAAGAAGGAAATCAAATCGGACTGATTACTTCAGGCACTATGTCTCCAACATTAAATAAAGCTATTGCTATGGGATATGTTTCTACTAAATTCTCTTCAGTTCATTCAGAGGTTTATATTCAGGTTAGAAAGAAGAAGATTAAATCTAAAATTGTAAGTTTACCATTTATAAAATGAGGAGATTAAATGTTTGTTTAACATCAGATTTATTCCACCATTATGATGAGGGAGATAAACTAGTTCTTGTGGTAGATATTTTACGTGCTACCTCTGTAATATCTACTGCTTTTCATTATGGAATTTCCGAATTAATACCGGTTAGTTCTGTAGAACAAGCAAAACAATACATGAATAAAGAAGGATATATAGTTGCTGCCGAAAGAAATGCTGAGCCAATTGAAGGTATTCCTCTTGGGAACTCTCCTTTTCAGTATATGAATGATGATGTAAACAATAAAAGACTCGTTTTAACCACTACTAACGGAACAAAATCAATAAAATTAGCAAGTAAACATGAAGTGATTTCTGCCTCTTTTGTAAATCAAGATGCAGTTTATAATTTTATAATGAAATCTAAAAAAGATGTTGTTGTTTTATGTTCAGGATGGAAAGGATTGGTAAATATGGAAGATTCTATTTTTGCTGGTATTTTATCTGATAAATTATTGAAAACAAATGAATTTCAGAGTCAATGTGATTCCGTACTAGCTTCTGTTGCAATAAAAAGGGATGCAGGAAATGACTTATTCTCTTACTTAGAAGATTCGGCACACAGAAATAGGTTAAAACATCTAAATATGGAAGCAGACACAAAGTTTTGCTTAAATCCAACATTCAAATCTTCAATAATCCCTATCTTAAAAAACGGAAAATTAATTCCATATGAAAAATAGAACTTTATTATTACTATTTCTTTGCTTTTCTATTTCAGCTAATTCTATTTTTCCATGGGGATTTTTTGCTCATAAAAGAATAAATAAATATGCAGTATTTACACTTCCAGAAGAATTAATTGGTTTTTATAAAAAAAACATAGAATATATTGAAGAACATTCAGTTGATGCTGACAAAAGAAGATATGCGGTAAAGGAGGAAGCTCCAAGACATTATATTGATATCGATTATTACGGAGAACACCCTTTTGATAGTATGCCAAGAAAATGGAATGATGCGGTTGATAAATATTCGGAAGATACATTACAAGCTTATGGAATTCTTCCTTGGCATATTCAAATAATTTATAAAAGGTTGGTGTATGCTTTTATTGCAAAAGATTCAGATAAAATATTAAAATATTCTGCAGATTTAGGGCATTATGTAGCGGACGCACATGTTCCTTTACACACTACTTTAAATTATGATGGACAATTTACAGGTCAGAAGGGAATACATGCATTTTGGGAAAGCAGATTACCTGAACTTTTTTCAGAAAATTATGATTATTTGGTTGGAACAGCACAATATGAATATTCTGTTTTGGATTTTGCTTGGGAAACAGTAGAAACTAGTCATAATGAATTAGATAGCGTTTTTAGTTTTGATGAGATTTTATCAGAAACATATGAAAAGGATAAACAGTACTCTTATGAGAAAAGAGGAAATAAAACTATTAATGTTCGTTCGGAAGAATATTCTGATGCCTATCATAATATGCTTTCTGGTATGGTTGAAAGAAGAATGAGGAAATCAATAACCTCTATCGGAAATTTATGGTATTCTGCTTGGGTAGATGCTGGACAACCAATATTAGATGGAATGCAGAATTCTGAAGCTCCTTTCACAGAAGAAATTAAGATTGACCATAAAATTACAAAGAAAGATGCTAGAGGGCATCAACATTAACTTTTTTTAGAAAGTATAACCTAAAGAAAAGCTAGTGGCTTGTAAGGTTTTATTATACCCGTCATCTTGATTTTCTAAACCAATCATCCCAATATATCTATTTAACTCAATATACAGATGATCTGTTAGATAAACAGATATTCCAATATTTAAACCTGCATCAATATCATTAACCTCTACTATTTCTCCGTCATACGCTTCCTGTATTCTTTCAACTCCCTCTTCAGTTACTACTCTTTTCACATTATTTGTAATTAAATAAGCAACAGAAGGACCAATATTCAATGTAAACCGATCGTTAACATAATATTTGAAAGTAGGATCTAAAGTTATATAATCCATGAAGTAAGTTTCTTTTTTATTCCCGTAAGTTCTGAGAGTATCTGTTTCCCATGTTTGATCAAGATTAGTAATTGATCCCATTGAAGAAAAAGAAACCGTATTACACAAATGCCAATTTGCAGATAATTTCAAGTCAATATAAGCACCTACTTTGCTTTCATATGTGTAAGTTGTTGTCGGTTTAGCGTATCCGTCTGTTCGTTCTGCTAATCCAAAAAATAAATAATTATATTGAGTAAAATTTAAGTTGGAATAATTTAATCCTACTTTAATTCCATAATGAGGAACGCTTAGGTTTTGTGCATCTGATGTCAAGGCTAGACTACTTATAAAAAGTAAAAGTAATAGTTTCTTCATGTTATTAATTTTTGGCAAATATAGGTAAAATAAAAATTTATGAATTAAGCATTACTGGCATTACGAGCATTAAGGTTTCTTCTCCCTCATCTTGTCCATCGAGTGGAAGAATAATTCCAGCTCTGTTTGAAGCGCTCATCTCTAAGCTTATTTCTTCAGAACCTATATTATTTAGCATTTCTATCATAAACTTAGAGTTAAACCCAATTTCCATATCTTCACCCTGGTATTGGCAAGTTAGTCGTTCTTCTGCTTGATTTGCGAAATCTAAATCTTCAGATGAGATCTGTAATTCGGACCCTTTAATTGACAAACGAATTTGGTGTGTAGTTTTGTTTGCGTAAATAGAAACTCTTTTAATAGAATTTAATAGATCTGAAGTAGAAATAGTTAATTTGTTAGGGTTCTCTTTTGGAATTACAGCTTCATAATTTGGATATTTTCCGTCAATTAATCTGCAAATAATTTTTGTGGTATCGAACATAAACATGGCATTTGTTTCATTATACTCTACTTTTAAGTCTAGATCATTTATAAGTGTATTTTTTAGTAGAGTTAATGGTTTTCTAGCTAAGATAAATGAAGAAGTAGAATCAGCACTAAAATCATTTCTGATGTGTTTTACTAATTTATGTGCATCTGTACCAACAAATGTAATTTTTTCTGAAGAGAGTTCGCAAAACATGCCTGACATAACTGGTCGTAACTCATCATTTCCGCAAGCAAAAAGTGTTTTGTTTATCGCATTTAAAAAAGTTAACGAATTGATAGTTGCGCTAGAGGATGAATCCAATGTTGGAGTTTTAGGAAACTCGGCAGAATTTTGACCCGCAAGCTTATAAATCCCATTTTCAGAATTAATTTCAATCCCATAATTTTCATCATCAATAAGGAAAGTAAGTGGTTGTGAAGAAAATGTTTTTAATGTATCTAAAAGGAGTTTTGCAGGAATGGTGATTGTTCCATTATCTGTTGTGTCTGCTTTTAAAGTGGTTGACATTGTAGTTTCTAAATCGGAAGCTATAATTATCATTTTACCATTATCAATTTCGAACAAGAAGTTATCTAGTATAGGTAATGTGTTGTTAGAGCTTAATACCCCACTTAATTTTTGTAATTCTGTTAATAGTTCTGAACTATTTACTATAAATTTCATATTCTATTTATTTTTTTAAAGATGCTCAAATATATTACATTGAAGATGTTTTTATATAGTTTTGTTTCTTTATTTCATCAAGAGTAATTAACACTTTGTTGAAAATATAGTTTTGAATAATTACTATATCTGAATTGTTCCACTGTGCATAAAAACTTACTGTAGAACCAGAGAATTCTTTTTGAGTTTTCTGTATTGCACTTTTATCATAAATTATAAGAGAATCTGTCTGGTTATTGTTTGTTATATATATTTTTTTAATCATGATGAAATCTTTAGGATCTAGATCTGGCTTATATTCTCCACATTTTAGATTACTGAAAAATGATGCAAACGTATGGTATCCTATACTGTCAATTAGTATCTCATTATTTCCAAAATCAGTCAGAGTTTTATTTTTAATGTTAATTGTATATGATTGTTCCTTGTTAATAAAATCAATCACTTTTACTTCAGAGATATCTTCCGGACTTATGTTTATTTTAATTCGTTCTCTCCATGCATTCTGATTTACAGAAATCAACTCAATACCGTATTTTGCAGCTAATAAATCATTTGGTTTTGTCGGCATATGCATCACATATGCATTTTCAGCATTTTCCATTATCATATAAGTACCGTCATGATTAGATGTGTTTCCACCAATATAATAAGATTTGATCTTTCTTTCCCCCTCAAAGATTTCTACTTTTACTCCTTTTGTAGCTATATTTTGTAATACAAACTCTGTCATTGCCTCGGAAACAGAACTTTTTATTCTTAGATCTTTCATGACTTCTAAAGTCCTTTCTATTTGATGCTCCATTACCGAGTATTTGCTATTCAGAATCCATTTTTCTTCTTTTTCTAATGTAATAATATTTCCAGCTTTATCACTCATAATAATCTTATCAATATTTTCAGTTTCAGTAAGATAAAAATCTTTTTCATTTACTTCTTCCTTTACTTCATTTCTACATGAAGAAAAGTAAATAATTGAAATGAATATTGATATATATACTAAAGATTTATTTTTCATATTTTTATTTAGTTTTATTGAGGATCTTTATTAAAGATTCATCATCACATAAATATTGAATTGAATTTAATATAAAATTGGTGTTTCCTTCCAAGATGTTATGTCCCCATGGGTTATATGGGTTATAACCTAGTATATAATGAAGATTAGGAGGCGTGTATAAATTAGCAATTATATCTCCATCAGAAATAAGAATCATTTTGTTTTGTGAGCTTTTCTTTTTAATTTTCAATTCTTTTGTATCTGTTAATTCAAGGAAGTTGGAATTAAATTCATCTTCTATAAGTACTCCAACGATTTTCTCACCTTCAAATTTCTCTGGAGGATAATTAATAATATCAAGACTTACATTTTCTTTTTCATCTAATACATTTGATTTCTCAGAAGATGAGAGTAAAACAGTTGTTTTATCTGGTTTAATAATTTCAATACTACTTGCAAAGCTTGTTAAAATAGAGTCACCATAACAACTAATAATATGATCTTGATTTGATATTAATAGGGGATTATATTGCCAATCTACAAGAACATGTTTTTTATTTGGCATTCTTAGTGGTATTTTAGTGCATGTTTGATCTTGAATTAAATCATAATTGATTTGTGCTCCATAATTATTAAGGAATGTATCTAAATCAAGATTATTTTTGTTTAAAATAAAGCTTAAACTTCCATCTGTAAAATTATCCATATGAGCAGAAGTGCCATCTAATAGAAAAAGTATTTTACCTCCATTCATAATATATTGATCAATGACTAATTTCTCCATGTTATCATAAGGTTCTTGTGGATTTGCAATAATAACCACTTCATATTGAGCAAGCTGCTTAATCTGATTATTAGCGTCTTTTAGTGTGTAATTAGTAGCAAGATGAATTCCATCAGTATTTAAGTCAAAAAATTCTATATCATAGTATTTCTTTAGTGTATTACGAATATCCCAAGTATAAACACGATCTAATTCTAGATTACCTTGAAGAAAAGCTATTTTCTTTTTTTTCTTTTGTTTTAATAAATATATAGATTCTATAATCTTATATTCTAAGTCATTTACAGCTTCTTTTAAGTTATTTGCTGACAATTCATTTATAGTATCATTACGCATTCCCATGCTATTAGATAATGATGGAGGTAGTAATATAATTGGTAGTGACATCTTTTCTTTATAATGTACTGTTGCGTATGGATAGATTTTAAAATATTTTTCTTGATCTTTTATAAATATTGGATAAATATCTGAATCTTTTAAGGGGCTGTAGATTTGTCCGTTTTTATTTACTTCAACTTCATCTGTTTCTACAAGACTCCAATCTATTTCTTTATTAGTGTAAGACTTAAAATTATTCAATAGTAAGGTCAGAGAATCTTGTAATTTAATGCATTGTGGAGATAAATTACCATTTAGATAAATATTTATATAAACTTTATCATCTAAACTCTCGAGTATTTTTTTTGTTTCTTCATGGAGTTTTATAGTTCTAAAATCTTTATTACTATTTTTCTTGATATTGAAATAAAGAATCAATGAAAATACAATCAGGAAGGTTCCAATTATGAGAATTATGTATTTATGTTTTTTCACTATTTAAATTCTATTCTAATTATGTCGTACATATAAAGTCCTAAAAGTTCATTTGCTTTTCCTTGGTTCATAGCAATTTCCAAAAATCCATCTGTGGAAAACAAAGCTAATCTTTCTCCTCCAGATACATCTTTATACTTCTTTCTTATTTTCTTAATATTTTCTGTTTCTTTTCCATACAGAATTTCAAAATTTCTTCCAGAACCAATACGATTAAATGTCTCACGATTAATGTTTGTTGTAGCATTCCCATAAGAGTCAATATGAATTATAGTACCTCTAATAGAATTTTGAGTAGTAACCGCTTTTAAGCTAGCAGCTTTATTTTGAAAATCAGGTATTTGAGTGCCGAGCATTTCTAATGTACCTCCTCTAATTAGATGGCATGCAGCTTTTAGAAAGACATCTTTTATTGCAAAGGTTAAGTTATCGCTTTCTAATTCGATATTTATTTGAACTATTTTTTCAGGATATACTTCATCAAAAATTAGTGAGAAGATACCGTTGTCTGGACCAATAATGAATTGATTATTTATGGAAAATGCCAAATGCTGATTTTCATTACTTAGTTCGTCATTAATTCCAATAATATGAACAGTTCCTTCCGGAAAATGTTTGTAGCTATTTTTAAAAACAAAAGCAGCTTCTTGAATATCAAATTTTGTAATTTCATGACTGATATCAACAATGTTAATATCTGGAAATTGTTTATAAATTTCTCCTCTAATTATAGCAACATAATGGTCTTTTATTCCTAAATCAGTTGTTAAAGTAATTATTGACATATATAGCTATAAAACTATGGTTATTTTGTAATTTTTATTGTTATTTAGCAATGACCAAAAATAAAAAGAAATATAGCAAAACTACCTTTTTAATGAATGAAATAATTATTGACTTAGAAAAAATTGATTTAGTGGTTCTTTTTGGTTCAAATAACAGAAAATTATATAAAATAAGAGAATACTTCCCAGATTTAAAATTAGTTGCTCGTGGCAATAAATTAAAAGTTATAGGGAATAAAGATAAAATCTTATTTTTTGAGAATAAATTCCAATCTTTTATTGATCATATTTATCAGTATAACCGGCTTACTATTAATCAGATAGAAAGATTAATTATGGAAGATGAGAAGAAGGTGTTGGAAAATAAAGACGATGTAATTCTACATGGAACTGACGGTAAGTTAATAAAAGCTAGAACTGTAAATCAAAGAAAGATCGTTTCTAATATAAGGAAGAATGATTTACTCTTTGCAATTGGTCCGGCAGGAACAGGAAAAACATATACTGCAGTTGCTTTGTCGGTAAAAGCATTAAAATCAAAAGAAGTAAAAAGAATCATCTTAACTAGACCAGCTGTAGAAGCCGGTGAAAATCTAGGTTTCTTGCCTGGAGATTTAAAAGAAAAGTTAGATCCGTACATGCAGCCATTGTATGATGCGTTAATTGACATGCTTCCATCAGAAAAACTTAAAGATTATTTAGAACAAGGAATAATACAAATTGCACCTCTTGCTTTTATGAGAGGGAGAACTTTAGACAAAGCATTTGTAATCTTAGATGAAGCACAAAATGCAACTGAATCTCAAATGAAAATGTTTCTTACTAGAATGGGAATGTCCGCAAAGTTCGTAATTACAGGTGATGAAACACAAATTGATCTGCCTTCAAAACAAAAATCAGGATTAGTACAAGCTAAAGAGAAATTAGAAAAAATAGAAGGTGTAAGTTTTGTTTTTCTAGATGAAAAAGATGTAATCAGGCATAAATTAGTGAAGAAAATAATTAAAGCGTATAAATAATAAAAATAACAAAAGATGAGTAATTCAATAATTAGAACAGATTTTAATTTCCCAAATCAAACAAAATTTTACAAAGGAAAAGTAAGAGATGTATATACTATAGGAAAGGATAAGTTAGTAATGGTAGTTTCAGACAGGATTTCTGCATTCGACCATGTTTTACCAGAAGGAATCCCATATAAAGGACAAGTGTTAAGTCAGATTGCATCAAGATTTCTAGATGCAACATCTGACATTGTGCCAAATTGGAAAGAAGCTAATCCAGACCCAAGTGTTACAGTTGGTAAAATGTGTGAACCATTTAAAGTAGAAATGGTAATTAGAGGGTATTTAACTGGTCATGCCTGGCGAGAATATAGAGATGGGAAAAGAATATTGTGTGGAGTAGTAATGCCAGAAGGAATGGTAGAGAATCAGAAATTTAATGAACCACTTCTTACTCCTACAACTAAAGCAGATGTTGGTCATGATGAGGATATTTCAAGAGAAGAAATTTTATCTCAAGGAATCGTATCGGAAGAAGATTATTTGCATTTAGAAAAATATACTAGAGAACTTTTTGAAAGAGGAACTGAAATAGCAAAAGAAAGAGGACTTATTTTAGTAGATACTAAATATGAATTTGGAAAAGATTCGGAAGGAAATATTACCTTAATTGATGAAATTCATACTCCTGATTCTTCTAGGTATTTCTATATTGAGGGGTATGAGGAGAAAGTGCAAAGTGGAGAAACTCCCAAGCAACTTTCAAAAGAATTTGTGCGCCAATGGTTAATTGAAAATGGTTTTCAAGGAAAAGAAGGACAAGAGATTCCGTTTATGAGTGAGGAATATGTCACTTCTGTTTCTGATAGATATATTGAACTTTATGAAATTATTATTGGTGAAAAATTCATAAAAGAAGACATCAGTAATGTAGTGGATAGAATTGAGAAGAACATAAATAATTTTTTAGAAAATTAGAGTGGATATATTTGTAAATATATTTTTCTGGATATTTGTTTTTGCAATTGTTATACAACTCCTTTACGCACTATTTTTCTTTCTACGATTATCTTTTTATAAATCAAAAAAAGGCACTTTTAATGGAGGAGTTTCTGTAATTATTTGTGCTAAAGATGAATCAGAGAACTTAGCGAGAAATCTACCATCTTTTTTAGAACAAAATTACCCAACTTTTGAAGTGATTGTAGTGAACGATCAATCAGAGGATGGTACAAAGTATTTGTTGCAGGATCTTGAAAAGAAATACAAAAATTTAAAGGTTGTAACTATTGATGATCACATAATTAGTAGGGCAGGAAAGAAGTTTGCTCTCGCTATGGGAATAAAAACAGCTCAGTATGATTATGTTCTTTTGTCAGATGCAGATTGCGCATCAGTAAGTAAAAATTGGATTAAAAAAATGAGTGCTTCTTTTTCTGAGAAGGATATTGTCTTGGGTATTAGTCCATATAAGAAGCAAAAAGGATTATTAAATAAATTAATCAGATTTGATGAGTTTATTGTAATGATACAATATCTTTCTTTCGCTCTTGCCAAAACTCCTTATATGGGTGTGGGTCGTAATTTAGGATACAAGAAGTCTTTG
>Ga0257121_1001161_pt1 | contig 20587 bp, 20 predicted proteins | sample SI106_100metaG_FD_190180 | JGI IMG/M metagenome (GOLD analysis project Ga0257121, IMG submission 190180) | Marine microbial communities from Saanich Inlet, British Columbia, Canada - SI106_100 | ecosystem: Environmental > Aquatic > Marine > Inlet | place: Canada: British Columbia | collected... | reverse complement strand
TTCCATAGAACTAATGATTAGTTCTTTGTCGATAGATTTTTCTAAAGCAACAGCTTCGGCAATTCTTAATAATTCCAGTTTATCTGCTCTTTTATTTAACATGTTTTTATTTGCTCCAAAAAAAAAATGGGCTAATGCCCATTTTGTAAATTCAATAATGTAAGGGCAATATAGTAAAGTTTTTTTTTAATTCAACAGAAACTATTTAGAAAAATGACTTGTTTTATCTGTTTTTTCCCATGAAAATGAACCATTGTCTTCTGGTGTTCTTCCAAAGTGGCCGTATGCAGCTGTTTTCTCATAAATTGGCTTATTTAAATTTAGCATCTCTCTAATTCCTCGAGGGCTCAGATCAAAATTTTCATTTATCTTATCTACAACAAATTTATTTTTATCCAAATCATTATCAAATAAATCAACATAAATAGACAATGGTTTTGACACACCAATTGCATAAGCTAATTGAATTAAACACTTGTCAACAATTTTTGAGGCAACAACATTTTTTGCAATATATCTTGCTGCATATGCAGCAGATCTATCCACTTTAGTTGGGTCTTTTCCAGAAAACGCACCACCACCATGAGGCGCTGCACCACCGTAAGTATCTACTATAATTTTCCTTCCAGTTAATCCACAATCTCCATCGGGACCACCAATTACAAAATTACCTGTAGGATTAACATAAAATTCATCTTCATTAAAACCTTCAAGAAAATTTGATGGGATAGATTGTAACATATAAGGTCTCAACAAATCTCTAACTTGTGCTTGATTAATATCTTTTGAGTGTTGAGAAGATATTACTACAGATTTTACTTTTGTAGGTTTTCCATCTACATATTCAAAAGTAACTTGGCTTTTACTATCTGGTTCTATGTTTTTTAACTTTCCTGACTTTCTATCTTCTGCCATTAATCGTAAAATTTTATGAGAGTAATGAATAGGTGCAGGCATTAAAACATCTGTTTCATTACAAGCATAACCAAACATAATACCTTGGTCACCAGCTCCTTCATCTTTATTTCCAGCTGAATCCACACCCATTGCAATATCAGCAGATTGTGAATGAAGATGACTTTCTATTTTAGTTGCTTCTTTCCAGGTAAATCCCTCTTGATCGTAACCAATATCTTTTATGCAATTTCTAACTTTTTCAATTAATTCATCTTGCTTTATTTCGGGTCCTCTAACTTCACCTGCTAAAACTACTTTATTAGTTGTTGTAAGTGTTTCACACGCAACTCTTGAGAAAGGATCTCCAGAAAGATAACTATCGACAACCATATCTGAAATTCTATCAGAGACTTTATCTGGATGACCTTCAGATACTGATTCACTTGTGAATAGATAATTTTTTAAATTACTCATTTTTAATTCTATTAAATGAAAAAATTATAAAAATATATAATAAAATTAAAGTTATGAAGATTTTATTTCCATATTTAGCAAATAAAGTTGGTTGTATTTTTTTTGTCTCCTTAAAGTCCACATAACCTGATTTACCATATTCAACTTTTTGCTCAACAATACCTAATGGATTAATAATAGCTGCAATTCCATTATTTGCTGAACGCAATAAATATTTACCGCTTTCTATTGCTCTAAAAATGCTATGTGTAAAATGTTGCTTGGGGCCTATTGAGTTACCAAACCATCCATCTTCAGAAATATTAATTATTAGATCAAAATTTGAATTAGTAAAAATTTTACCCGAATAAATTATCTCATAACAAATCAATGGTAATATTTTTATAGAAAAACCCTCTCTATTAATCTCCATAATTTCTCTTCTATTTCCTTTTGAAAATGATTGATAATTATTTGTAATTGACTTTAAACCAAGAGCTTTTAATTTATTTTCGAAAGGTAAAAATTCGCCAAAGGGGACAAGATTTATCTTATTGTAAAAATTTAATAATTCTAAATTATGATCATAAATAGATAGAGAATTAAAATAATTGATACTTTCTTTATTAGTTTTTTGATTATTAATACCAATTAATAATAAGTGATTTTTATCAAATCTTTTTTCAAATAACCATTTGTATTCAAACAATTCTTTTTGTGAAATTTCTGGAAAAATTCCCTCTGGCCACAAAAAAATAGTTTTTTCATTTTTTGTAGGTTCACTTATTTCAATTAAATCGTTTATTACTGACACTGGATCAATATTTAGATAAAATCTATCAAGACTAATATTTGAACCAATTACTCTTATTTGGTGATTATAAGATACAACATCTGATGTATTAAATTTTTCTTTATAATATGATCCATACATATAAAATAATAACGGCATGAATAAAAAAGCAATACATACGCCTATATCTTTTTTTGTATCCCTTAATATAAAAACTGCAGGACTAGTAAACAATGAAATACAGAATAAGTTAAATCCATAGGTTCCAATAAAGGAGGTGATACTTAAAATTTCTAAATGATTTGAAAAACTATAAGCAGTTAAATTCCAGGGGAAACCAGTTAAAATTGATCCTCTTATAAATTCAAAAATTCAAAAAAATAATGAAAAAGAAAAAAAGGAACTTACAGTTTTTTTAGGTTTTGAAATTATAAAACACAAGGTAACAAATCCGTAAAAAATGCCTAAAAAAGCTGGTATTAGAACAACAGTTATAGGAATTAAAAATTTAAAATTTTGATCAAATGTTAAAGATATCGATATCCAATATAAACTTGATAAAAAAAAGCCAAATCCAAATAACCATCCATATAAAAAGAAAAATTTTTTATTTTGGATAATTTTAGATTTTTTGAACAAAAATATAAAAAAAGCACTAAAAGTGAAAAAGTTTATTATTAAATAGTTATATGGTGGCAAACTAAAAGATGAAGCCACACCTAGAGAAATTAAAAATATTATTTCAATGTAATTTTTTTTTTTCAATCTAATTAATCTTTGAAATCACTGATTTATAAATTTTTTCTTCCTCATTTAGCATTTTTTTATAATCTTTATCTTTAATATGATCAAAACCAAGTAAATGAAGAAATCCATGTATAAAAGTTTTAATTAGTTTTTCTTCAAAATTTTTAATATTTTGTGATTTTGGTTTATTCATAAAATTATAACTAATTATAATATCCCCAATATAAGTTTTTTTAGCTATTAATTTTTTTTTAGTAAAAGGAAATGACAAAATATCAGTAGACTTATTTTTGTTTCTAAAATCTTTATTCAATTTTTTAATACATTTATTATTTGAAAGAAGTAAAGTAAGGCTAACTCTCTTATTGAGAAATTGATATTTTTTTGGAAACAGACTACAAACTTTTTCAAAAAAAAGTTCTTTTTTTCTTAATTTTTTTGACCAAGCTTTCTCTTCTGAGAAAACCTCAATATTAATCATTTTTTGAGTAGGCTTTAACTATTTTTGAGACAAGTGGGTGTCTAACAACATCTGAATGATCAAAATCAACTACTGATATTTCATTTAAATGGCCTAATAGCTCTTTTGATCTAACTAAACCAGACATATTTTTATTTGGTAAATCAATTTGGGTTGGGTCACCGTTAACAACTATTTTAGAATTTTCTCCAATTCTAGTTAAAAACATTTTAATTTGAGTGTCGGTTGCATTCTGAGACTCGTCTAAAATTGCAAATGAATTTTTAAGAGTTCTTCCTCTCATAAAAGCAAGTGGTGCTATTTCAATATCACCTATTTCAATCATTCTTTGAATTTTTTCAAAATCAAAAAGATCATATAAAGAATCATACAAAGGTCTTAAATAGGGATCTACTTTTTCTTTCATATCACCAGGTAAAAATCCCAACCTTTCTCCTGCTTCAACAGCAGGTCTAGATAATATTATTCTTTCAATTTTTTTTTCCAATAACATTGTGAGACCTACTGCTACAGCTAAAAATGTTTTGCCAGTCCCTGCGGGACCTGCAGAAATTATTATGTCACTTTGTCTTAAAGCTCTTACATAATCTTTCTGTTTTTCTGATCTTGGAATAATTGATTTTTTTGGAGTCTTGATAATATCTGTAACATTATTATTTTTAACTTTTTCATTAATCATAAAGTTATCTACTGATGAATGTATGTCCTTGTTTTCAATACTACCATTATTAATAAATTGATTTGCTAAGAATTTTATAGCATTTTTAACTATTTCATTTTTTTCAGGATTAGATTTAATTAGAATAGAGTTGCCCCTAGAATATAAACTTGTTTTAGTAATTTTTTCTAATTCTTTTAAATTTTTATTAAACTCACCTACTACACCAATCAAAAGTTCATTGTCATGAAAAATAACACTTAGAGAATTATTGTCAGAATAAACAAACTTTAGTGAATTATCGCTATTTTTTTTTGTTAAACTACCCAATTTCTATGCTACCTTTTGATTAGAGTTAAAATCTCTTTCACCAAATAAAGTACTTCGATTACTTTTATTAATTTTTACTGCCACAATTTTTCCAATATCTTCTTCTTTACCATTAAAAATAACTGATGTCATATATTCAGATCTACCAAAAACTTGGGTTTTATCATCTGTTAAATTCTCAACTAAAACATTAATTGTCTTATTCTCTAATGATTTATTCATATTCATTTGATTATCATATAGTTGGCTTTGAATTATTTCTAATCTTTCCATAGAAATTTTTTTATCAATCAACTTTAGATCTGCTGCCACTGTACCGGGTCTTGGACTAAAAATAAAAGAATATGAGTTTATAAACTTGATCTTTTGAATTAGTTTAAAGGTAGCACTAAAATCTTCTTCTTCTTCACCTGGATAACCTATTATAAAATCACTAGAAAATTGTATATTAGAGTTAATTTCTTTTAATCGGTCATATATTTTATAATATCCAGCAATAGTATGTTTTCTATTCATAAGATCTAAAACTTTATTAGACCCACTTTGAACTGGTAAATGAACTAGTGGCATAAGTTTTTTTGAATATTTATAAACTTCTATTAAATCATCAGACATATCTTTTGGATGGGATGTTGTGTATCTAATCCTTTTGATGTCAGAATATTTTTCGATCTCTAATATTAAATTAGACAATCTATACTTTTCATTATTATAGGCATTTACATTTTGTCCAAGCAAAATTATTTCTTGGGTACCTGTGTCTGCCAAATATTTAGCCTCATCTAAAATTTGTTTAAATGGTCTAGAATATTCTGGGCCTCTTGTATACGGCACCACACAAAAATGACAGAACTTATCACAACCTTCTTGGATTGTTAAAAATGAAGAAATTTTTCCAGAACCATTCTTAATTTTATTGAAATATTCAAATTTTGAAATTGCATCAAATTCTGTTTCTTCAATTCTTTTGGTTTTTTCTATATGATTTAAAATTGTATCATTAATTTTATGATATGCCTGTGGTCCAATAACTAGGTCAATGTAAGGTTCTCTTCTAAGCATTTCTTGGTTTTCTGCCTGTGCAACGCATCCAGCAATTATTACTAATGGCTTTTTCTTAAATCTAAAAATTTTTTTTACTCTTCCTATTTCATGATAAACTTTCTCTTTTGCCTTGTCTCTAATGTGACATGTGTTCAATAAATAACAACTTGCATCTTCATAATTATCTGTTTTTTCAAAGCCAATTTTATTAACAGCATCATATATTCTATTTGAGTCATACTCATTCATTTGACAACCAAATGTTTTGATATAAATTTTTTTTTTATTATTTGATTTATTTAAGTTTTGCTGAGTCATCATCAATTTTTGCGTTAAAAGATACGGATCTTCTTTCCTCTAATGTGTCTGAAAATGGATAAACAGTATGCATCATGTAGCTTGGAAAAAGATAAAAGTCTCCAACTCTTGGAGTAATAATATAAGTTGGATTACACAAAAATTTTTTTGACCCATCTATAAGCACTAACTTTCCATTATGTTTAATTTTTTTTTCTTTTTGAACAGTTGATCCCATATCTTTTGGGACCTTTAAATAACCAACACCTGAAATATGTCCCCCATGATAATGAATAGGGTTATATTCATTTTTAAATTGCCTAACAATCCATGATGTAATTATTTCAAATTTTTTAATAGAAATATTATGGCCTTCAGATAGCCATTTCTGACATGACTTACCTAAAAATTCAGCCCAATTATTTTTTTTCATAAATTCAAAATCCAAGCGAAATTCTTGCTGAACATTTCCTGCTAAATTATATCCAAAATCAAGATCTTCAGATTTTTTTTTATCTAATATTATTTCTTCAACATATTTATTCATAGCAGAAATAATTTCATCAGGTATAGTAATTTTCGCAATGGAAGGACCAAATGGTTTGTTAATTTCAATACTCATAATTATTTTTTTTTAATTCCATATAACTCTAATTTATGATCAATTAATTTATAGCCATATTTTTCTGCTACTTTTTTTTGAAGTTTTTCAATTTCCTCGTCTACAAATTCAATAATTTCACCTGACTTAACATCTATTAAATGATCGTGGTGTCCTTCATTTAATTCTTCATACCTTGCTTTTCCACCTTTAAATTCATGCTTGGCCAATATTCCTGACTCTTCAAATAATTTTACAGTTCTGTAAACAGTTGCAATACTTATCTTTGGGTCAATTTTGGAAACTCTATTGTATAATTCATCAACATCAGGATGGTCAGATGATTGAGACATTACTTGCGCAATTACTTTACGTTGATCAGTTAACTTTACACCTTTTGATAAGCATTTTTCTTCGATAGTTTCTGACATATTTAATTTTAACTTATATAAATAGGATTAATCAAATTTTTTTTAATTTTATATTTTTTACATAAATTAGGGACATTTTCGTAACTCAAATCTATCTCATCTTTAAAATCTTCTAGATTATAACAGTAATAATCTATATTTTTTGCTACATTAAAAGCTTTAACTATAGATAGAGAGTTTCTTATCCCAGCAAAGCTTCCTGGTCCTTTATTGATATAAATTGTATTAATATCAATGATTTTAAGATTTTTTGATAAGAGAAAATTATTAATAATTATAGTTAATTTTTCATAATTAATTTTAGTATTCTCACATGTAATATTATAAGTACTACCAGTAGTAATGATCATTAGAAAAATTTTTTCATTAGCAACATCTATAATAAGTTTGTTCATTTTTATCCTGTTTATAAACACAAATTCTATTTCAGATGAAAATAATATCAAATACTATTCTGGCGATGAAGGTATTTTGTCGTTAATGTATCACCGTTTTAATGAGCACAAATATCCCTCAACTAATATTCAAATGAATATTTTTAAGAAGCAAATGGAAATAATAAGAAACTCTAATTATACTTTTTCAAATCCTAAACAATTTGAAAAAAATTTTAATATACCAAAAACAAATAAAAGAATTCTTATAACAATTGATGATGCTTTTCAGTCATTTTATCAAAAAGCTTGGCCATATTTAAAAAAGAATAAGATTCCTTTTATCTTATTTGTTTCAACAGAACCTGTTGGGAAAAATGGGTATATGACTTGGGATCAGATTAAAGAAGTTGAAGCTGAAAAATTTACCTCAATAGGACATCATTCACATTCTCACGGATATCTTATTGATGGTCATAATGATTTATTCAGCTTAGATATAGAGAAAGCAAACAAAATATTTTTAAAAAATTTAGGCTATGTACCAAACTTATTTTCTTATCCATTTGGTGAATATTCAAAATTCATGAGGGACTATATTTCTCAAAATTTTGATTATGCTTTTGGTCAACATTCAGGTGTAATTGACTTAAATAAAGATAAATTTGAATTACCCAGATTCCCAATTAATGAAAATTATGGAGACCTAAAAAGATTTAGTTCCATTATAAATTCTTTTCCACTTGAATATGAGCAATTACTTCCTTTAGAAAAAAATTTATCAATAGAAAATAATCCACCTAATTTTCAAGTTAAATTTTTTAACGAGCAAAAAAATGTCAAAGATATTAATTGTTACTCTAATGAATTAGATAAATGGGAAAAATCGAATACAAGTTTGAACAACAAGGTATTAACCATAAAATTTAGGGGTCCGTTTATACCAAGAAGAGGCAGAATTAATTGCTCCTTAAATGACAAAGGCAAATGGCGGTGGCTTGGTATTCAATTTCCAATTAAAGAAAACTAAATTAGACTTTCGAGATCAACGCTTGAAGGCATTAATTTTGCATCATCAAAATCTTGTAGTTTATTTTGTTCTATTATTTTCTGTAAGACCTCAACATATTGATTGCCTGTCTCTGCATATTTATTTAAATATTTAGAAAGTTCCATACTGTCCAATGATTTATTTGTGTCTCTAAACTCTGCTCTTGCTTTTCTAAAAGCTTTGTAAGTAGAATGAGTATTTAAATTTCTTTGATAAGCTCTAACTGATGCTTGAAGGATATTAAATTTCATAACTTTATGATCTTTACCTTTTTCAGCATCTTTAGGTTTAAGACCTTCTCCTGACCAAGTCCACTGTCCAAATAAAGCGTTACCTTCTTGTGCAAATCTAGAAGTTCCCCAGCCTGTTTCTTTCGCTGCCTGCGCAATTGCTAATGATACTGGTATTACATCCATTCTTATTTTTAATGTTGATAAATCTTTAGATTTTACTCCATATTGTTTATATTTTTTTTCAAGCCAATTTATTTCTGAGATTGTGTTATTACTTTTATTAATAATATTAAAAAGTGTTCTTCTATCTTTTTTAATAATATTGTTTTCTACAATAATTAAAGGCAAAATAATTTGTATAAAAAATTCTTTCCTTTTTTTCGTATTCTCAATCTTTTTTAATTCATTAGGCAACAAAGTTAATGCAACTGGCTTAACTAATTTATTTGCCCTAACATCATTAAGATTATAGTTAGTTTCTTTAAATAATTTTGTTATTGTTGCTGCATTTAAATAAACTGAATCAGACTCAATATTATTTAAGCTAACAATATCAATTAATATATCTTTTTCATTTATAGATGAATTTTTATCTATTTTTTCCTCATTTGAATTAAGTGTATAAGTTAATATTTTTTTTGAATTATTTGTAAATTCTTTTGTATAAAAATTTTTATCAGCAAAATTAATAAATATTGGAGTGATGTAGAAAAAAGAAATAGTAAACAAGCTACTTAGAAAAAATCTTACTAAAGTATTTTTACTATTTTGTTCAAATAAATTTTGTTTATTTTTCATATTTTTAAACTGCAACAACTTCTTTAACTTCTGGCAAATAATGACATAAAAGATTTTGAACTCCTTGTTTTAATGTCATTGTGGAACTTGGACATCCCGAACAACTTCCCTGTAATTGAACTTTAACCACACCGTCTTTAAACTCTTTGAATTTAATATCTCCACCATCTTTTGCCACTGCAGGTCTTATCTTTTGATCTAAAATTTTTACTATTCTTTGTTCAATTTCATCTAAATTTGTATTTTGCTCAGCTAAACTTTCGTCAATTACAAACTCTTTTCCTTCAGAATAAAAATCATTGATAAATGAAATTACGATATGTTTTACATCATCCCATTTAGTTATATCTGTTTTGTTTACAGAGATGAAATCTTCTCCTAAAAAAATTCCTTCTACTCCATTTATAGATAGTATATTTCTTACAAGTACATTTTGTGTATCATCTTTATTAATAATTTCATATGGACCACTATTAGACACTTTTTTTCCAGGTAGAAACTTAAGTGAATTAGGGTTCGGCGTTACTTCTGTTTGAACGAACATGGATTATATATAGTGAATATTTAAAAAATTAACACTTGATAATAAATTTTAACTAAAAACCTACTATTTCCTTAATTCTTTTAATCTTTTTTGAAGCTATTTTATTGGCTCTTTCAACTCCTTCTAGAAGCGTATTATCTAAATACGATTTGTCATCTAGTAATTTTTTAATTTCTAATGAAATAGGTTGGATTTTATCTACAAGAACTTCAGATAATTTTTCCTTAAATTCTGAAAAATTTTTTCCGGCAAAAATCTCTACACTTTTTTCTAAAGTAGAATTTGTTAAGCTTGCATATATCCCTAAAAGATTTTTTGCTTCTAACCTTTCAGCAAGATCTTTCGTGGTACTGGGCATTGGCATTGTGTCTGTTTTTGCTTTTTTAATTTTATTAATAATCAGGTCTTTATCATCAGTTAAATTTATTCTACTTAAATCTGATAATTCAGATTTACTCATTTTTCTTGCGCCATCTTTAAGACTCATAATTCTTGAAAATTCTTTTTGTATTAAAGGCTCTGGAACTTGTAAAAAATTTTCTATTTCAAAATCACTATTAAACTTTTGAGCAATATCTCTACATAACTCTAAATGTTGTTTTTGATCATCTCCAACTGGAACGTGGGTTGCATCATACAGCAGAATATCAGCTGCCATTAGAACTGGGTAAGAATAAAGACCCACACTAGCTTTTTCCTTATCTATACCAGCTTTTTCCTTGAATTGAGTCATTCTATTTAACCATCCCATTCTAGCAACACAGCTTAATATCCATGCACCCTCTGCATGAGCAGGTACTTGTGATTGATTAAAAATTATACTTTTTTTTGGGTCTATCCCACTTGCAATAAATGTAGCTATAGTCTCTTGAATATTGCTTCTAAGTTCCTTGGGGTTTTGTTTAACAGTAATTGCATGCAAATCTACAACACAAAATATGCACTCATTTGAATTATCATTATTTAAATCTACAAAATTTTTAATTGCACCTAGGTAATTTCCCAAATGAAGATTACCTGTGGGCTGAACTCCAGAAAATATTTTTTTACTCATAAAATTAGTACTTTAATTTAATATCATTCATTTGAAAAGCTTTGATGAAATAGCACACAATTAAATAAAATGATAATCCAAATATAACAGATAAAACTAAATATAAAGATTTAATTGAATGGTTAAATGCTAATTCGCTTTGAAAAAAATTTAATAAAAAGTTAAAAAATAATCCCATCATAATTGATGCAAAAACTATTTTAATAAATTTGATAAAAAATATTTGATTGAAATTAAATAATTGTCGATTTTTTAAAAATATAAATAACATTATTGAATTAAACCATGATGAAATAGATGTTGCTATTGGAATTATTATAAAGCCAATTTCACTAAAATAATAAACGCTTATAAAAATATTAAGCAATACTGAAATCAAAGAAATGTAAAATGGCGTTTTGGTATCATGATTTGCAAAGAAAAAACTTGAAAAAACTTTTATTAAAGCAAAAGCAGGCAAACCTAATGCAAAATAATATAAAGCTAAACTTGAGTTATTCACCGAATTCTCTTTAAAAGATCCATATCCAAATAAAGCTGAGATAATTTCTTCTGATCCAATAACTAAAGCGATAGTTGCTGGAAGACTTAAAAACAAACTTAATTCAAGGGCTTTATTTTGTATAAGCAAAATCTTATTTTTTTTTCTAGATTGGATATGTTTTGAAAGTTGTGGAAGTATAACAACACCAATAGCGATACCAGCTATAGCTAAGTTAATTTGATAAATTCTATCTGCATAATATAAATAAGAAACTGCACTTGCTTGAAAAGATGCAATTATTGTTCCAATTAAAATATTAATTTGAGTAACTCCAGAGGAAAAAATACTTGGTAAAAGTTTTTTAAAAAAAAACTTAACTTTGTTACTAGCTTTAAATTTAAAATTCAATTTTAGCGTAAAATGTTTTGATACAAATTTATATAAAAATATTAATTGTAAAAAACCAGCCAAAGAAACACCATAAGATAAATAATAAACCAACTGATCGCCTAAAGATTTCGAAAAAATTAATACTAAAATTAAAACAATGTTTAAAATTATTGGAGCTGCAGCTGCGGCTGCAAACTTATTATGCGAATTTAAAATTGCAGAAAAAAAAGATGCTAGACAAATGAAAAATACGAAAGGAAAAGTAATCCTTGTTAAATTTATTGCTACTGTCATTTTTTCTAAATCACCAGCAAATCCTGGAGCAATAATTGAAACAAATGTAGGCATAAAGATTTCAATTATTATTGTTAAAAATAACAAACCTAAAAAAAGAAGATTAAAAATATCATTGGCAAATTTATTTGATTGTTTTTTGCCCTTATTTATTTCTGATGAATAACTTGGGACAAATGCTGCATTAAAAGTACCTTCAGCAAATAATCTTCTGAATGTGTTTGGAATTCTAAATGCTACAAAAAAAACATCAGCTAATGCTCCTGTACCAAGAAATACTGCAATAAAAATATCCCTTAAGTAGCCAAGCAACCTGCTTATTATTGTAAAAAAACCAAATGTGCCTGTTGACTTAACTATGTTCATAAATCATATTAGTCTTAATTTTACCCTAATTGTATACCTAATTATCAAAAATGAAAAAAACTAACATTAATCATTACACCGATAAAGAAGCTCTAGATTTTCATAAATATAAAAAACCTGGAAAGATCGAGATTATTTCATCAAAAAATATGACTACTAAGAGAGATCTTGCTTTAGCATATTCTCCGGGCGTTGCAGCTCCTGTTAGAATGATTAGTGAAAACCCAGAAACAGCATACGATTATACCAGTAAAGGTAATTTGGTAGCTGTCATCAGTAATGGTTCGGCAATTTTAGGAATGGGTAACTTAGGGGCACTTGCATCAAAACCTGTAATGGAAGGTAAAGCAGTACTTTTTAAAAGGTTTGCAGATATTGACTCTATTGATCTTGAAATAGACTGCTCTGATGCTGAAGAAATTATTAATTCGATTAAAAATTTTGCTCCAAGTTTTGGAGGAATAAACTTAGAAGACATAGCTGCTCCTGATTGCTTTATAATTGAACAAAAATTAAAAGAAATTTTAGATATTCCTGTTTTTCATGATGACCAACATGGAACCGCTATCATAACAACAGCAGCTTTAATAAATGCACTAGATATAAGTGGTAAATCAATAAAAGAAATAAAAGTAGTTGTTAATGGAGCTGGCGCATCTGCACAAGCATGTACAGAATTGTTTAAAAATTCTGGTGTACCAAATGAAAACATAATTATGCTGGATAGAAAAGGTGTAATCTACAAAGGAAGGCCTGATGGCATAGATCAATGGAAATCTAGGTTTGCAATTGAAACTAATTTAAGGACTTTAGAGGATGCAATCAATGGTGTGGATGTTTTTCTAGGTTTGTCGGCAAAGGGTGCTCTAAAAAAAGAATTTGTAAAAACAATGGCAAAAAATCCTATAATTTTTGCCTGTGCAAATCCTGATCCAGAAATTACTCCTGAAGAAATAAACGAGGTAAGAGATGATGCAATTATTGCAACTGGTAGATCAGATTACCCAAATCAGGTAAATAATTTAATTGGCTTTCCCTATATTTTTAGAGGTGCTCTTGATGTTAGATCAAAGACAATAAATGAGGAAATGAAAGTTGCTGCAGCACAGGCTATTGCAAAGCTTGCAAGAGAAGATGTTCCTGATGAAGTTGTTGCTGCTATGGGAGGTGAAAGACCGCATTATGGTAAAGAGTATATTATTCCCTCTACATTTGACCCCAGATTAATCAGTATAATCCCAGCAGCTGTTGCAAAAGCTGCGATGGATAGTGGGGTTGCAAGAAAAAATATTAAAGACTTGGAAATATATAAAGATCAACTTAAACAAAGATTAGACCCTACAGTGACAATAATGCAGGGAATAAACTCTTACATAAAAAAAAATCAAAAAAGAATTGTATTCGCAGATGGTGAAGATAAAAATACACTTAAAGCTGCAATAGCATTTAAAAATTCTAAGTTAGGTATTCCAATTCTAGTTGGAAAAGAAGATAAGATAAAAGAACAAATTAAAAATATTGGTTACAGTGATAATTTTGATATTGAAATAGTTAATTCTAAAGATGAAGAGAAAAGAATTAAATATGTAAATCATTTGTTTCAAAAACTTCAAAGAGAACAAGGTTTGCTGGAAAGAGATTGTGATAGACTTGTCAGAAATGATAGAGTTATATGGGCAACTAGCATGGTTGCTTGTGGTGATGCTGATGGCGCTGTTACTGGAAACACAAGGAGATTTGGTGCTTCTTTAGAGAAAATTAAACAGGTAGTGGATGTAAGAGATGGAGAAATCATGTTTGGGCTAAATATGGTTGTTCACAAAGGTAAAACCATTTTTGTAGGTGACACTAGTGTTCATGAATATCCAACATCAGAACAAATGGCTGAAATGGCAATTTCTACAGCGAGAGTAGTAAGATTATTTGGTTTTGACCCTAAAGTAGCATTTGTTTCTCACTCTACGTTTGGCCAACCTCTTACAAGCAGAACAAAACACATCAGAAAAGCAGTAGATATATTAAAAGAAAAAAAAGTAGATTTTGAATTTGATGGAGATATGCAACCAGATGTTGCTCTAAATCCAGAGTATCAAGAATTATACCCTTTCTCAAAAATTGTTGGTAAAGCAAATATTCTAATTATGCCAGGACAACACAGTGCAGCAATATCTTATAAGATGATGAAAACATTAGGAGACACTAAAGTTATAGGACCTTTACTAATTGGACTTGGATTACCAATAGAAATTGCCCCTTTAAGATCTTCAACATCAGAATTAATTAATTTAGCATCTATTGCCGCTTATTCTGCAGATGTAATTGATTACAAAAAATAATTACTCTTTTTGAATTCTTAAATCTTCTACAAGAATAATGCTTGCAATTACATCTTCTACATCCAATATCTCTTTGGCTTCGCTTATAACCAAATCTTTTTCTTCAGAAGTTAATGCAATTCCATAAACATAAATTTTTTTCTTATAAGTGTCTATTTGATAATTAGTTGCCTTAATATTCTTATTTAAAATTATAGCTGTTCTAAGTTGAGAGGTTATCAAAATATCTTTTGCTGATCTTTTAAAATTAAATTCTTCTTTTATTTTGATATCATTACGAACAGATCTAGCACCTTTTGTCTCCCAAGCTACTTTTGTTAATAATAATTTTTCCTCAGGACTATCAACTTTTCCTGTTAAAAAAATTCTTCCATCTAAAACTTTAGATTTTACTGATAATAGATATTTTTTATCTTTAACAAGAATTCGTGCAGCTAAATTTTTTTGCATAATTGAGTCATCCATTTGAGTGCCAACAGTTCGTGGATCAAAAGCAACACTTACTCCTGTACCCAAAATACCTTTTGAGGAAACACCAACACAACTAGATAAAATTACACCAAACAAAATAATTAATATAAATTTAAATTTCATTTTTTATTTTTAAACAATAGTTATAAATTTCTTTTTTTGAAATATCTTTATTGTGACTAATAATTTCTGTAATTTCTTTTATAGTCAATTTGTTAATCATTTTTTTAATAATAATCATATCTGATTCACTTAATTCTTGTGAATGAATTCTATCAATTTTTTTTTCAGAAATTACTACTGTTAGCTCTCCTTTTAACTCCTTGTTAAATATTTCTAAATCATCCACATTTTTTCTTATAAATTCTTCATATATTTTTGAAATTTCTCTACAAAATATTATTTTTCTTCCACTAAAGTTTTTTTTTAATTCGGGAATAATTTTATTCACTTTTTTTGAAGATACAAAAAAAACACATGTTTCATCAAATTTTGATATTTTATTAAAGACGTTCACAAGCGCCTGTTTTTTTTCAGGTAAAAATCCATAAAAAATAAATTTTTCTGAAAAACCACTTATTGATACTGCTGTTGCAACAGCTGAAGGTCCTGGAATTGGAATAATTCTAATATTATTTCTAACACATTCATTCACCAATATTGCACCTGGATCAGAAATACTAGGTGTTCCAGCGTCTGAAATTAATGAAATTGTTTCTCCAGATTTAAGAAGATCTATAATCTTATTTAAATTTTTTGATTCATTAAATTTATGATTTGAAATCAGACGTGATTTTATTTCATATCTATTTAATAGAATTCTGGAAACTCTGGTATCTTCACAAAGAATATAAGTTGATTTTTTTAATATTTCTATAGCTCTTAAAGTAATATCTTTTAGATTACCTATTGGTGTTGACACCAAATAAAGACTATTTTCATTATCTTTTATTTGAGATTGTGATTTTATGATCATAATTGAGCTTAAAAAACATTATACTAACATTAAAATGAGTAAATTTATTAAAATTATTTTTTTTGTAATATTAAATTTTTCATTATTATTTTCATTTTCTACAAAAGCCTCCGAAAAAATTAAGATTGGTCTCATGGTACCTTTGACTGGTTCTAATAAAGAGCTTGGGCAATCAATTATTAAAGCTGTAAGACTAGCTGTGAAAGATATTAATAACAATTCCATAGAAATTATTCCCAAAGATACAGCTTCTAAGGCAAACAAAGCACTTAAGTCAGCATTTGAATTAAAACAAATGGGTGTGAAGGTTGTAATTGGGCCTGTTTTTTATGAAAGCACATCTTATTTAGATGAAATCAAAGATATAACTTTTTTATCTTTAACAAACAAAACATTAGATCTTCCAAAAAATGTAATTTCTGCAGGAATAAACTCTACTTCTCAATTCAATACCATAAAAAAATTTATTAAAACAAACAAAATAAAGAGGACAATATTTTTGACACCTATTCAAGATTATGAATTTGAAGTTAAAAAAGGAATTAAAGATTCTAGAATCAAAATATATAAAGATTACGACTATAGTACAGAACCTACAAAATTAACTAAACAAATTGAAGAAATTACTAATTATAGAATTAGAAAACAAAACTTAGAGGATGAAATTTTAAGATTAAAAAAATCAAATCAGTCAAATAATGAAAAAAAAATTAAAAAACTTGAACAGAGATATACGTTAGGAGGTTTAAATTTTGAGGCAGTCGTTATTGCAGATTTTGACGAAAGTTTAAAAAGTGTATCTACATCACTTTTATACACTGATGTTTCTCCTAAAAATAAGTATTTTATTACATTAAACCAGTGGTTTGATAAAAGTTTATTAAATGAAATAGATATCCAACCTTTATATTATCCTTCAATAAATAAAAATAATTTTGAAAATTACAAAGATAAGTTTTTTAACGAGTTTAAAGAATACCCTTCACACTTAGCTTTATTAAGCTACGATCTTGTTGGACTTGTCTATTATTTGTCATTAAAAACTGACCTATCTAATTTAAACAAACTTTTTAAAAAAAAGAATTCTTTTAAAGGCAAGATTGGTATTTTTGATATAAAAGAAAACAAAATTAATCACCGTTTAAACTTTTATAAAATTGAAGATAAAAAAATTATAGAAATTTTTTAATTTTTTGAAATGCAACAAAACGGTGGTCTATTTTATATTTTTGTATAGAGCTCATTTCACCAAAAGTTTTTCTTTTATTTTTTGGAATAAAAATTGGATCATAACCAAAACCATTTTTCCCTTTTGGTTTTGCTGAAATATATCCTTCAACTTTACCCAAAACAGATACTATTTTTTTATCTAAGTAACAAATTGATAACGCACAAATAAATCTAGCTTTAACTTTTTTATATTTCCAGTTTTTATCCTTTTTTGATAATTCTCTGTACACTCTATTTATTGCTTTTTTAAAATCACCTTTTTTTCCACCCCATCTAGCCGAATAAATTCCTGGACTTTTATCTAGAATATCAATCTCAAGCCCTGAATCATCAGCAAGACAAAATTTTTTTGTTTTTTTTGAGTAATACTTAGATTTAATGATTGAGTTTTCTGTGAATGTCAGTCCATCTTCTCTTGGACTCTTAAGTTTAAATTCAGATGTTGAGTGGGTTTTAATATATTTTGGCAATAAATCTTTAATTTCCTTATATTTTCCCTTGTTATTAGTGCCTACGAGCAATTTTGAAATTTTTTTCATTAATACCTAGCAATTTTGAGATTTCTTACCATATATGCTTTGATGGAAAAAGAGGAAAACCTAAACCAAGAGAATACTACAGCAGAAGCGTTAAATGAGAGCAATGAACCTGGTAAACAATCAGAAGATAAGCATGATGATAACAATGATGTAGAAGAAAAAGTAGAGTTATCTCCAGAGGAAAAAATAAAAGAATTAGAAGATAAATTAGCAAGGACTTTTGCTGAAATGGAAAATCAAAGAAGAAGATTTGAAAAGGAAAAAGATGATGCATTTGATTATGGAGGTTTTACATTTGCAAAAGAAGCTTTAAATTTAATTGATAACCTTGCAAGGTCAAAATTAATTTTAGAGAGCGATGAAGCCCTTAAGGACACTGAGGCATTAAAAAAAACCCTAGAGCATTTCGATATAATTAATAAAGATTTAATCTCTATTTTTACTAAAAATAATATTAAACCAATTGATTGTCTTAATAAAAAATTAGACCCAAATTTACATCAAGCAATGATGGAAATTGAAGATGATCAAAAAGAACCTGGAACTATTGTTCAAGAGGTTCAAAAGGGTTTTATGATAAAAGATAGATTGCTAAGACCCTCTTTAGTTGGTGTGTCTAAAAAGACAGAAAATAAAGATGATAAAAGTGAGGAAAATAGAGAGAATTTAGACAAATAATTACATTTGTTGAACTTGTAGAATTAATATTAACACATATATGAAAGAGAGAATTTAAATTATGAGCAAAATTATTGGAATAGATCTTGGTACAACAAACTCATGTGTATCAATAATGGAAGGAAGCCAACCTAAAGTATTGGAAAATGCTGAGGGTGCTAGAACAACCCCTTCAGTTGTAGCTTTTACTGACGATGGAGAAAAACTAGTCGGCCAACCTGCTAAAAGACAAGCTGTAACAAATCCTGAAAATACAATTTTTGCTGTTAAAAGACTTATTGGAAGAAATTTTGAAGACCCAACAGTAAAAAAAGATATAGCTGCAGCTCCTTTTAAAATAGTTAACTCTGAAAAAGGTGATGCTTGGATTGAAGCAAAGGGTGAAAAATATTCACCTTCACAGATATCTGCTTTCATTCTTCAAAAAATGAAGGAAACGGCTGAGAAATATTTGGGTCAAGAAGTAACTAAGGCAGTAATAACTGTTCCTGCGTATTTTAATGATGCTCAAAGACAAGCAACAAAAGATGCTGGTAAAATTGCAGGCCTAGAAGTTTTAAGAATTATTAATGAACCTACTGCAGCATCACTTGCATACGGTTTAGATAAAAAACAAAATAAAAAAATTGCAGTATACGATTTAGGTGGAGGAACATTTGATGTTTCTATTCTTGAATTGGGAGATGGTGTATTTGAAGTTAAATCCACAAATGGAGATACTTTTTTGGGTGGTGAAGACTTTGACAACGCAATTGTTGATTACTTAACTGCAGAGTTTAAAAAAGATAATGGTATAGATTTAACATCAGATAAACTTGCCCTTCAAAGATTAAAAGAAGCTGCAGAAAAAGCTAAAATTGAACTATCTTCAGCAGAACAAACAGATATCAATTTACCATTTATCACTGCTGATAAAACAGGCCCGAAACATATTAATTTAAAAATGACAAGAGCCAAACTTGAAGCTCTTGTTGAAGATTTAATCACTAGAACACTACCACCTTGCAAAACAGCATTGAGTGATGCTGGCATATCAGCAAGTGACATAGATGAGATTGTTATGGTTGGTGGAATGACCAGAATGCCGAAAGTTCTAGCAGAAGTTAAAAACTTTTTTGGAAAAGACCCAAATAAAAGTGTTAATCCAGATGAAGTTGTTGCAATGGGTGCAGCTATTCAAGCGGGTGTACTTCAAGGTGATGTTAAAGATGTACTTCTTTTAGATGTTACACCTTTATCTCTTGGTATTGAAACTTTAGGTGGTGTATCAACTAAACTTATTGAGAAAAACACAACAATACCAACAAAAAAGAGCCAAGTATTTTCTACAGCAGAAGACAATCAGCCTGCAGTTTCTATTAGAGTGCTTCAGGGTGAAAGAGAAATGGCAACTGATAATAAAATGTTAGGAAACTTTGAGTTAGTCGGTATTGCTCCAGCACCCAGAGGAGTTCCTCAAATTGAAGTTACTTTTGATATTGATGCTAATGGTATAGTGAGTGTTTCAGCAAAAGATAAAGGAACTGGTAAAGAACAAAAAATTCAAATCCAAGCTTCGGGCGGACTAAGTGAAGATGAAATTGAAAAAATGGTTAAAGATGCAGAAGCTAACAAGGAAGAAGATAAAAAGAAAAGAGAAACTGTAGACACAAGAAATCAAGCTGACACTTTAATTCATTCAACTGAAAAGAATCTTAAAGAGCATGGGTCTAAAATTACTGATGCTGAGAAGAAAGCAATTGAAGATGCATCATCCGGCTTGAAAGAAGCTCTTAAAGGAACAGATAATGAAGATATTAAGAAAAAAACGGAAGCGTTAGTTCAGGCATCAATGAAATTGGGTGAGGCTATATATAAAGCTCAAGAGAAGAAACCAGATACACCTGATGATAATAAAAATAATGATGAAGGAAAAAAAGACGATAACGTAGTTGATGCAGATTTTGAGGAAGTAAAAGAAGAAGGTAAAGAAGAAGGTAAAGAAGAAGATAAAGAAAAAAGCGCTTAAGACTATCAACGACCATTATCTCAAAGTAA
>Ga0257121_1001155_pt1 | contig 20632 bp, 17 predicted proteins | sample SI106_100metaG_FD_190180 | JGI IMG/M metagenome (GOLD analysis project Ga0257121, IMG submission 190180) | Marine microbial communities from Saanich Inlet, British Columbia, Canada - SI106_100 | ecosystem: Environmental > Aquatic > Marine > Inlet | place: Canada: British Columbia | collected... | reverse complement strand
AATCTACAAGAGTTATCTTCACTTCATTTTCGAGCCCTAAAATCTTCAAAAGCTCTTTGGCAACCTCGTCACGCCCTGTAATGCCTCCACAAACCATGTTATAAAGACCCCAAAATTCTTTTTCAATAAGCAGCTTTACATTAGCAGCAAAATCATAGGTATAGGTTGGAGTTCCCAGCTTGTCATCAACAATATAAAGCTCTTTATTACCATCCTTAAGTTGCTTCATAATTTTTTGAATAAACTTTTTATCTTTATTTGGGCCGGCACCCATCATCCATCCCGCTCTACAGATTAAATGGCGTTGACAATTCTGCTGTATAAAAAGTTCACCAGCATACTTACTTCGAGCGTAATGTCCTAGTGGGTTGGGCAAGTCCCAATCATCGAAAGTGTCTTGTGTACCATCAAATATCCCCGCAGTACTGATATAAAGAATTGGTATACCAAGCTTATTAGCAATATGCGCTGCATTTTCAACTGCAAGTGTATTTGTAGCATAAGTTTCATCTTGATTAGTCTCACAATACTCTAGATCAGTAAAGGCACCAAGATGAAAAAGATAATCAGGCTCAAACTCGGAAACATCTGAAAAGTATGCTTCATAATCACGAAAATCAAGATAGTTAAGCCATGACTCATTCAAGTCAATATCTGAACATTTAAGTTCATAACTCTTACCAAAGAGATTATGAAAAGCATCACCGAGCATTCCACCACAGCCAGCTATATATATTTTCTTTTTTTTCATTTTAATTTTAATTTTAATTTTAATTAGTTTGCTTAAGATACAACCATAATGAAATTTAATTACATTTTTTATATCAATAAAATTTTAAATTTATTAATGCTTGGAATGAAATTGTCTCATAGAGAACCTATTATAAATAAGCTGTAGCCCATAGATGCCATATATATAGAAAGGAATCATATACCCTTGTCGCATTCTAAAAAGAGCCCCCACAACGGGAACAACATATGCCAGAAGAATAATAATTGTAAACGAAAAAATAAAAACAGGGATTAGTTGACGAAAAATTGATACATTCACAAAGAGACTATAAAAGAATCCAAAAAGTATGAAGTACCATAGGAGCATTTCGACGCCAGATAAAATGTAACCAATTCTCCCAACTGAATTTCCAGAAGCCAAAAAATCCTTTGGAAAAGGCGCTAAAAATCCAATCTGCGCAGCCCTTGGTAGATATTTAAGTGCAGAATAAAAATCAATAATTTGAACATTGGCGTCTATTGCTGACCCAACATTGCCACCGTCCAGTACAACCCCAACCCAATCATAACGAAAAGCTCCAATATGATGAGAAAGTGCATTTAAGGAATAAACAACTGGATTCGAGGAATAAACTACTGGTGGAAATTTTTTCATAAAATAAGGTTCTTCTGATGAATTCGAAAGACTATTTTGATCCAAAGAAAACAGTTTATCAAATTCACGAATAATATCAGCTTTGAAATTATTATTAATACCAGGCTGGTCATTTGTATTATTTATAATTAACTCTTGAGAAATATTGGTCTCTAATTTTTTTTTCAACAAAAGTTCTATTTTGTCAAGAAAATCAATTGCCTTCTCAGTGTTGTTAATGTTTTCAAAGGCTAAATCTTCTACGAATTTAATTTGATTATCTAAAAAAGCTTTATCATGCATATCATTAATTAGCTTCTTTAGCTTTATAACTTTTAAATTCAAGGCTTGAGTTTTAATTTCCATATTCTTAAAGCTCTGGACCTTTTCAGTGACATTGATGTCTGTACGCTTATTAACATAAGATGACTGGTAAATAGCCAATAAGATTACCAATACTGCAAATGGGACAAACATCCATCTTTTATGATAAACAACCCAAGTCATATAAATAAGAGTGGGAATAGCAAACATAGGAAATAAATATGAGCGCATCGAGATAGTCAAAATAAAGCCTAATAGTATATAAAATAACCACCGCCACCTTGAATAATTCCTCTCTAGAATTACCCACCCATAAATAAAGCAGCAAATGCCTAATAATAAATATGGGTCTCTAAGCAGTTGAGTAGACTGCATCAAAATGGAGGGATGAAAGAAAAAAGTTGATATTAAAAAAGGTAGAAAAAAATTCTTCGGAAAAATTAATTGCGATGATCTAAAAATTAGAACTATTGAAACAAGCCATACTATGGCGTTAACTATTGAAACTGAGATAGGATTAGGGTTTCCTGAAATCCAGTATGATAAAGATATTACTTTAACATTTGAATGATTTGTATAAGAATTAAACCAAGTTACCCAGTCTGAATTTTTTAAGTATTCAAGCTGAATTAAGGCTTCATTATGATATTTTATGGAGTCAACCGCAAAAAACCAAAAACCTTCACCATTATGAAGGTTAGCTAGAAAGTCACTATGTGCAATTGAGTTAAAAGTCCAACTTAAGGCAATATGGAAAAAAAATAGTACCAAATAAATAATTTTTTTGTCTAGAGTAATCATTTATTTAAAATTTTTAAAAAGACTTTCATGTATTTTCTCGCCATTTACTCAATGAAGGTAATCATTTTCAATTGAAAATATCTTACACTTATAATTTTTTTTACTGCTTTAAGCTATCATATATCACTTAAGTATGAATAAGCCAAAAGAGTGGCATTATATTAATAACTATAGTAGCTTTTAAACCATTTTGCAAAATTGTCCACCCCTTTCTTAATTGGCATGTTTGGCTTATATTCAAAATCTCTAACCAAATCATCTACATTAGCATAAGTATTATGAACATCTCCTGGCTGCAAAGGAACTAAATCCTTATCAGCAATAACATTTAGAGATTTTTCAAGAGAATTAATATAATCTAATAGTTTGACAGGCGAATTACTACCAATATTATAAATTCTCCATGGAGCTAAAGATGTTGCAGGATCAAGATTCTCTTCTTTCCAATTTAGATTTATAGTGGCAGGTTTATCTATTACTCTGACAATCCCCTCTATAACATCATCAATGTATGTAAAGTCTCTTAGATGGTTACCATAATTAAAAACTTTGATTTTATCCCCATTAATCATAGACTTTGCAAATTTTTGCAGAGCCATATCTGGCCTATCCCAAGGCCCATACACTGTAAAAAATCTAAGGCCAGTAGTGGGAAGATTAAATAGATGGCTATATGTATGCGCCATAAGTTCATTAGTTTTCTTAGTTGCAGCATACATACTTAAAGGATGATCGACGTTATCATGGACAGAAAAGGGCATTTGACTATTTGCCCCGTAAACTGAACTACTTGATGCATAGACAAGGTGAGAGATATTATGATTTTTGCAACCCTCTAATATATTTGCAAAACCAACAATATTAGTATTAATATAGGCCATTGGATTTTCAATTGAGTACCTTACACCAGCTTGAGCAGCTAAATTAACAACACAATCAAATTTATACTCTTGAAATAGTGATTTAACTCTAAGCCCATCTTCAATATCCATACGAATGTGGTTGTAGTTATCATTATTAGAATGTCGAGCAAGCCGATCTTCTTTAAGGGCTGGGTCATAATAATTATTATGGTTATCCACGCCAACTACCTCATCACCCCTCTCCAGGAGTCTTAATGAAAGTGCTGAGCCAATAAAACCTGCTGATCCAGTAACTAATATTTTCATACTTTTCTCTTAATCAGAATTAAATAAATCTCGTGTATAAATTTTACTTTCAACATCTCGAATTTCATTTGTCATTCTATTAACAATAATAATATCAGACAGTTTTTTAAACTCATTTAAATCTTTGACTACTCTCGAATGAAAGAAATCTTCTTCTTTAAGTACTGGCTCATATACAATAACTTCAATACCTTTAGCCTTTATTCTTTTCATAATGCCTTGAACAGATGAAGCCCTGTAGTTATCAGAATTACTTTTCATTATGAGTCGATAAACTCCAACAATTTTCGGCTTTTTACTTATGATTGAATTAGCGATAAAATCTTTTCGTGTTGAGTTAGCATCAACAATTGCGGTAATTAAACTATTGGGAATATCTTTATAATTAGCCATCAGTTGCTTAGTATCTTTTGGTAAGCAATATCCGCCATATCCAAATGATGGGTTATTATAATGAGCGCCAATACGAGGATCAAGCCCTACACCTTTAATAATTTCTATGCTATTAAGATTATGAAATTCAGCATATGAATCAAGCTCATTAAAATAAGCCACCCTCATAGCAAGATACGTGTTTGAAAATAATTTAATCGCTTCAGCCTCACTAGAATTAGTTAAAAGCACATCAATACTTTCTTTAATGGCACCACTGACTAGTAAATTTGCAAACTTTTCTGAACTTTTGGCATCTCCTCCAACAATAATTCGAGATGGATACAGATTATCATAAAGAGCAGTTCCTTCTCTTAGAAATTCTGGAGAAAAAATGATATTCTCAAAATTTAATATTTTTTTGAGATTTTTTGTATATCCAACTGGGACTGTAGATTTAATAACAATAATTACATTAGGGTTAATACCAATGGCATCCTTAATAACTGATTCCACTGTTGCAGTATTAAAATGGTTCGTTTCTAAATCATAATCAGTAGGAGTTGCTACAATTACAAAATCAGCACTTCGATAAGCTTCTAATTTATCTAGTGTAGCCCTAAAATTGAGTTTTTTATTTTCTAAAAACTCTTCCATCTCTTTATCAGCAAATGGTGACTCTCCTCGATTTAACATTGTGATTTTTTTAGATGACAAATCTAAAGCAGTAACATTATTGTGCTGTGCCAAAAGCAATGCATTAGAGAGGCCTACATAACCAATCCCTGTAATTGTAATATTCATTTATGAAAAGTTTGGAACATATATAATTATTTTAACAATATCACCGTCTTTAATCTTTGTAATTGAACAAACATTTCAAATTAACAATTATATTTTGTTTAATGAATTTTCATTCATTTAGTTTATCGTCAAATAAAATTAAAATGGAGTGGCTTTATAGTCTGGACAAATAACATTAATTCAACATTTTCAAAGTTAAATATAGAATTAATCTATTAAAGTTATTTATTTACTTTAGAATTTCACCTTGTCCAGATCATAAGCGTAGCTTAAGAAATAATATAACTTTATGCAGATTTTATTAAGATAAGAGATATGATTAAAAAACCAAAAATATTATTCATCATGTATGACGGATTGACGGATCCATTAGGCCAATCCCAGGTTCTTTCATATATCAAATATCTCTCTAAAGATTATAGTTTTGATATTATTGGGTATGAAAAGTCAGAAATATACGAGTCACAAAAAATTTATATTCATAAAGAAATTGAAAATTTAGATATCAGATGGCTGCCGATAAAATACCATAAAAAACCCCCAGTAATCTCTACTATTTATGACTTATATCTAGGCTGGAAAAAAGCTAAAAAATATGGTGATATAGATAATTATGATTTAATTCATTGCCGAAGTATCGCCATAGGAAGTATCGCCTTACTTTTAAAAAATAGGTATGAGGCTAAATTGATATTTGACATGAGGGGATGGTGGGCTGATGAAAAAAAAGAGAGTGGGTCGTGGGATTCAAAAATATATACCCCTATTTATTTGTATTTTAAAAACTTAGAAAAAAAACTTTTTAAATATAGTGATCATGCTATATCACTAACTAAAGCCGGCTATAAAGAAATCATAAGTAAAAACTTAAAACCTGTAAATAAAGTAAGTGTTATACCAACGTGTGTTGATTTTAATATTTTTAAACCTTTTAACGTTGAAATCAGAAAAAGTATCAGGTCAGAGCTGAATATTGAGATGGATGATACTGTAATTATATATAGCGGCTCTCTTGGTGGAAATTACAATATAGATATTATTATTAATCTATATAAAGCATCAAAAAAGTTAAATACTAATACAAAAATTTTGATTTTATCTCATACAGATTTTGACTATATTTCATCTGAGATTAAAAAATATAAGATCTCTATTGATGATATAAGAATCAAAAGTTGTAATTATTCTGACGTTCATCGTTATTTAATAGCTGGAGATATTGGGGTTATAAATTATAAAAAATCTTATTCTACAATAGGCCGAAGTCCTACTAAAATGGGTGAGTATTGGGCGTGCGGTCTTCCAGTTTTATGCGAAGTAAATACTGGTGATGTAGATTATTTTATAAAAAAATATGATAACTCTGGTTACCTAATTGATAAAGATAGTATTGACTCATATAACATGGCTTTAACTGAAATATTATCACATACTAAGAACAAAAATGAATTAAGAGAATTTGCTATGGATTGCTTTGATCTTTTAAAGGGAGTCGCAATATACAAAATAGTCTATGATAAGGTTTTAAAAGGTAAAAAATAAAAAACATGTCTATATCTAAAAATATATTGAAAAATTTTATATGTCCAAAATGCAAATCTAAGATTCATACTGATAATAGTATTTATAGCTGTGAAAATATAGAATGTAGCAGTAAATACCCGGTCATTGATGGTATTCCAATCTTATTAAATGAGAAAAATAGTATCTTTAATATAAGTGATTTTAATATTCACAATAAAACAACTATAACTTCAAAAAACAATACTCGACTTACAAGACTTAAATCTAAACTCTTACCAAAAATTGGAATAAATTTAAAAGCAAAGCAGAATTACTATAATTTTCTTAACACTCTTGCTAAGAATTCATCGAGTAAAAGTGTTTTAGTTATTGGAGGGGAGGCAACTGGGAGTGGAATGGAGAGTTTAATTAACGCCAATGAAATAGAACTTATAGAAACAGATGTTTCTTTTGGCTCTAGAACGATGATAATATGCGATGGGCACGACATTCCATTTGAAAATGATACTTTTGATGGGGTTATAGTTCAAGCTGTTCTTGAGCATGTTGTTGATCCCTATAGGTGCGTTGAAGAAATACATAGAGTATTGAAAAATGATGGGATAGTATATTCCGAAACACCATTTATGCAACAAGTACATATGGGGCGCCACGATTTCACTCGTTTTACACATTTAGGTCATCGAAGATTATTTAGAAAGTTTGAAGAGATTGAAAGTGGTGCGGTTTGTGGTCCAGGAATGGCTCTTGCGTGGTCAATACAATATTTCTTTTTAGCATTTACAAAATCAAAAATAATTAGAAAACTAATAATATACTTTACTATCTTTACATCTTTTTTCTGGAAATATTTTGATTACTATTTGATTGACAGGGAGGGTTCTTACGATTCTGCATCTGGATATTATTTTTTTGGTAAAAAAAGTAATACTACTTTGTCTGACAGAGATCTGATATCAAGTTATCGTGGATCTCAACAGTAAAATTTTTGTTTAAAATTTCAATACTACTTCTTCTACAATATTCGATAGAAATTTTAAGTTAATATTTAAAACCTAAAATAGGTTTTTTATTGGGGTTTATAGATAGCTACTTTTAGACGATAACTTTGTAAATGGCAGAAGAATTACTATTATTAATATATTTTATTTAAAGTTCTGGGTAATTTTTACATTATCTAAACAATCTTCAATTGAGTTAAATACTTGCGCATGATTTCGGAAAATGTTATCGCCCAGCAAGTGAACAAGACTCGCTACAGCAGAATTGCGCAACAGAATTCTCTTCACTCTAATATAAAGAAATCTAAATATAAATTTTCTTGTTACTTTGTAGACAGGACCTGTAATTTTTAAATCTTCGTTACTCAGACTATGTTTCCATAATTTTAATTCTTTATCCATATTTACACCCATATTAACTCGAAATATTATCTCTAAATATGTATAAACATAGTAGTTTATATGTCGTTGGTCTTGATTTAAAAAAATATCAGCATTTAATTTATATTTTTCAAGAATACTGTAAAAATCTTTCAGAATAAGGTCCAAACCGAAATTATTGGATTGCATGCGAACGTCATCATATTTATCTGTTTCTATTATCCAATTAGAATTATCCTGCATCCATTTTTTAGCAAAATCTTCTTTTTTCATAAAGCTAGTTCCATTTCCATAACCTATTTTTAAGGAAGGATATCTAAGAATTGAAAGTGAATGGCCCAAGTCATGGACTTCCTCCAGATTAAGTAAAACCTGATAAGCAAAAGTGTAATCAGGATTAAGTTGCATACATAATCTTCCTTTAATGGACTTGATAGATTTGATTACAGACATTGCAATAGCAGAATTACAATGGCAAGGGAGCTTTACTGAATCAAACTCAGAATTTAATATCTCTTTAAGAATTGACTTTGCTTCTATTCTGACTAATGTTTTTAGGGACCTGTTTTTAAAATATGTAAGTTCTTTATCAAAAAAAGAGTCAATATTCCAATTAATACAACTGGGAGAATACTTTGCAATGTAATTTGCTAAGTATTTTAAGGAGTTCTTTTTCAGGACCATTTTGTCTGAAAATATAAGTAGATACAAGCCAGAGCATTGATCAATACCAGACTCCCAATTATCTGCCATATTAAGATTACCAGTCCGGTAGTTAATTACCCGATGGTCATCAATTTTGTTAAGCACATCTTGTGTGTCATTATTAGTACTATTATCTGAAATAATTAATTCAAAATCAGTAAAATTTTGAATTAATATAGAATCAATTAAATCCTCAGTCAGACTAGGCCTATCTCTTGTGGGAATAACAATGCTGAAAAGTGGCGAGTTGTCGTTGGAAATATTTGTTTTATTGGAAGATATATTCATTCTTAAGTTTTTTCTAACTATGAGGCAGAATCATTATCAAAGTTTGCTAATCATTTCTATCTCCTATGTATTTATCTAGACATTCGCCTTTGTCATTTTATAATCGGAGATTATAAGAATTTCTTTAAAGCTTTTTAATTTTGAGGAAACTCTTCAATTATACTCAGCTGAAGTATCAAATCTAGTTTATGAATGCAAATCCCATAAGTTCTATTCATATATTATCTTTTCAATAACTTTTCCATAATTTTGATCACGAATTGTGTAATGAGCCTCTCTTTGAAATGGAATTTGAAATCCATATGCACAATTTAAAGTAAAACTAACTGTATTTACATTTGTTCTTGGTAAGCCGTATTTTTCAAAACAAACTTCAGGCGCCTTAATAGCATTGAAAATTCTTCCCCTCAGTATTACACTTCTTTCATAATTTCCACTCCATAAATCCCAGTCCCAACCATGATCACCTTGAAAAACAACAATTGCATCTGGGTCAATATAGTTAATTTTCTCCATAAATGTATTTATTGTTCTTAATGCGCAATTGTATGATGCTTTGTACCCATCAACTGATTTCACAGGATAAGGATTTACTTCGCATTTAATTGGATCTAAAAATGGTCGATGTGGAGAAAGGTGATGAATAAAGGCAAAAAATGGAGTTTTTGGAATACCGTTAGTGTCAACATGTTTTAAGAATTTTTCTACCGACTTCGTCCCTTCAGCATCTTTAAAAATTTTGAGATAAATCGAAGTTAAGGGAGTTGATAAATAAAATTTGAATAAATTCTTCGAAGGAAGGTCATGCCTTGAATTTATGCACGTCCACTTTAATGAGGGGATACAAGATACATATGAATTGCCTGACCAGATAAAAGAACTACTAGCCTCATTTAAGTATGAAATTAAAGGAATTTTGTTATTATTTTTTTCAAAAATGCCGGGGTAAAAATTAGTACCATCAATGTAGTCGGGTGAACTTGGTCTCTGATGATAGTCGGCTAACATGATAGAGGACAGTGTCATATGTGTTACGTTATATGTTGACAGACTTTTATCTATATATTTTAATCCAGCACTCGATAAATTATCTAGCGTATTCTTTTTGTTAATATAATTTTCTTTTGAGACAGTATCGATATCCTGCATTGCATCTAAGATAATATAATATACATTACGATTTTTAAGGTCATTATTTTGAGAAGGAAAAGCGCTTTCATTGATTTCAATTTCGTATGTAGCGCCTGATTTTTTCGCCATATTTTCAGAAAGGTAGCCAACTAAAGGTATGATGGCATTTATTAACATTAAAACCGAGAATATAAAAATTAACCTTATTGAGATGAGTTTGAATTTTGTTCCAAATAAAATAAAGCCAAAACATAAAAGCTCAAATAATATAAATAATATTGATTGATTAATATAGCCAAAAACTGGATAAAGAAAATCTTGAATGTATTCAATGATTGGTGTGAACAAAAAATTTAAATAAAAGGCAAAGCAAATCAAAGGGAATAGGACAATTTTTTTCTTGAATAGTCGATTTATAAGGTTTTCAAAACTAAATGAACTAATGTAAATTACAACAAGAATAATCATTAATGATAGAAACACTTCAAATACGTCATCTTTTGAGAGTATTCTTAAATTCTCTTCCGACAAGAAAGTAAAAAAGGGCACAAAAAATATTAACAACCCAATGGCATTTTCTTTTGAATTATCTGAAAGTTTGAAATTCAACATAATTTTTTAATAAATTCTAGAAAACTCAAAAATTTTCCGACCTGATAATGAAACCTGTGTTGCTCTTAAAATTTTATTTTTTTCAGATAATACTTTAATAAAGTTTTCTTCAGTGTAATCAACAAATATATCTTCGCGTAATGCAAGCATGTGACAAACAGTCTCATCATCTTTTGGGACAAATTCAATCAACCCGCTTGGCGCAATATCTGTAATCCATTGAATGGCTTGATTTAAGGGAATATTTTTACCTATCGCAAGATGGTGGATGAACGCCAATGCGATTACTGCATCAGCCTTAGCTCGCTCTTTAAAGCCTTGCCGTTCGGTTTGCATCCATCCTTGGTTTGGGCTTGGATTTGCAGCATCTAAATGAAGGGGCAAAAATGGAAGTTGCTGGGCACGTGACCTTTTGAAAGCAATATCAATTGCATTTGAATCAAAATCATATCCAATGACACTTGCTGCTCCACCTTGAAGGGCAGTTATACTATAATCACCTGAATTACAGCCAAGATCGATTAGTTTTGTAGGTTTATTCTGATTGGAAAAATTAAATATTACTTCATGTTTTTCTTTGACTTCATCATCAAGGTAAGTATTATGCTTAGCATAGTCACCCCAAACAGTTTTACTTTTGTCTTTAGGTTCCAGTTTTTCAATCCAAGAATAAAGTTGATTAACAAGCGCCTTATAAGCGGATTTAGGAAGAGGTTTTCTGACTTTGGCTTTGGCCTCTGCTTCATCAGGCTTGCTTATTACCGAAGAATTAAGGCGAGCTTGCATAGAAACATGAAGAAACAACTTCCAAGACAGTTTGTCTTTTAATGACATAACTTTATAAAGGTCTATGGCTGAGATACCTTCAAGATTTCCCCTATACCAGCTGAAATGGGTAATACCTTTTAGTGAGCGAAGTAACAAAGGATTTAGAAATTGCTCACAAAATTGCCTGTGTCCAAGCCAATAATCTCCTTCATTGTAGGGCGCAATTGATAGTAAATCGATAAATATGGGCTTAGTGCCAACAAACTGAATGTTGTAAGCGCTTGCATCTCGAAGTAATGCACCCCTATCTAATAAAAAAAGCTCAAACTTTAAGTGGTGTAAAGCAGCTGTTTTTAGTTGGTAGAAAGACCATTCATATGGGTATGAAATAAAAGGAATTTTTTTATGTTTAATAACATATTCTGCTTCATTTAATTCTGCTGGAGCTGTCGATGAAGTTAGTTCTTTAGATTCAATAAGAAACCCTTGTTCGATACTTTCTTGAATTAAGCCTTCGTCTCTGATCGCTTCATATTGTTTTATTGCAGGAGAAAGTATTGTCCTAAAAATAAAATCATTTTGTTCATAAATATAACCAAAAGGGTCTCGAAATGATCCAGGATTTTGATTCATTGACAATATTCTTTTTTAGTAATTTAAGTATCTATATCTTTATTTGTACCTGTACTTATATCTGTTTTTTGTTTGACAAAAAATGATTTAACTTTTTGCCAATATATTGATAAGACAGAGGTAAAAACAGCAATTCCAGCAATCAAGCCTTGAAGAAGCATACTGCCTGTTCCAGGGTCAAGGTAAGCGAAGGCTGGGGAGGCATATGAGAGTATGCCGAGAGTGAAAACTAAAAACTTTAAGTTTGATAAAGACAAAAACATATATACACTAGTTTAAATAGAAATAAATTATAAACCAATACATAAAGAAATTAAATAAATCACTACATATTAAATTACATGATAATTTGTAATTAAATATGATGATTCATCAGAACCCATACATAGCTATATACTAACAAGATCCTGTTATCAATACCAATGAATCTTAGTTTAAATAACTATCCTTTATAGACAATAACTTTGCAATTGGTATAAAAATTATAATTAAAATCTTTAACGTTGTACTGTTAATTTCAGAAAGAGACTTATGAATAGGAATATCAGCATGGAAAGAAAATCTCGCATAATTAACGATAGTTTTAAAGAATAGCAGTGGATTCTTAAGCATCTTTCTAGAGCGACGATTTAAATCTTGCAATTTAGCATACCTCATCCCAATTGGAAATTTAATTTTCCATCCATCTGCAAGCTTGTTTATCAAGCTCATATGATTTTCTTGATTAATGTGATAAATCCTTAAATTTTCATTGAAGAAATATGTGTCATAAGAATCAGAAATATTTAAAAGCAATACATTTTCTGGAACATATCTATCAACAGTTGAGAAATTATTTTCTTGTAAAACTTTAGTTAAGTAACAAAAGAATTTTTCGCCCTTAACTTCCATGTCATAGTACATAGAATAATAGTCAGTAATACATGGTGAATTTGGTAATTCATCTGTTACAAAATTACCATATTGGTCCATACAATTAGACATCATCCCAGCAAGCTTAGGTTTTTTATCTGACTTTATGTTTTCCCAAACCTCATTAAATCTCTCTAAGGAATGCGGCAAGAGTTCGTCATCATGGTCTAAAAAAATAAAAAACTGGCCTTGCGCATTTTTAACTCCCAAATTACAGCAGAATGAAATCATTTCATTGGAAGTGTTATAAAGAATTCGCATATCAAATGGAGCTTCTTTTTTTAAAGATTCAAGGATTTTTTTCGTCCCATCTTGGGAAAAATCATCCACTACTAGCCATTCAAAATTCATAAATTTTTGTTTCTTTAAACTACTATACAACCTTCGAATAAATTTTTCGCTGTTATAGCAAGATGTGAATACAGTAAACTTATATTTTGAGTGCATATACATCAAGTAATTTAAACATGAATTAAGAAATAGAATTTATAAAAGATTATTTTTAAGTCCCTCAAAAAGACACTCTCTAATCTTTTATAATTCCTTAGAAAAAACTTTAACAGACCTTCCAAAGGTATAATTATTTTGAATTTTTTGTCTCACTTTATACTCAATAGGAAGCAACGAATCATATTTATGAAGCATTGGATATTGATCATATTCCAACTCATCAACAATAATATTTAAGACATTATTATTTTCTATAATTAACTTAAACCATTCAATGACTTGCTCTGAACTAAAGTCATGGAGAAAGTTTAAGGTAATTAAGTACTTTATATCAAGGCCAATTGGAATTTCAAATGAGCCAGTTTTAAAGCTTGTAGGATATTTATTTCGGTCAACTAATTTTGCCGCTCTGATGACTTCTGCAGATTGATCATACCCATACTTTTCGAGGCAATCAATGCTTGATATTGTCTCTCCAAGACCACAACCAACCTCAACAATCACATCTTCAATTTTAGTCCTGGAATTAATATAATCTACAACATCTAGACAATATGGCCTAGATTCAATTGGACTAATGTGCCATGAATCAAATTTAAAAATAAAAAACAAAACTAAATGATACAAATATTTAGCTCTCAGTAGAAACTTTAACTTAATTTTTTGGATCATAATAAATATTTAATAAAGAATTTATTTACTTATTGTTATTCAAAAATTGACTTGCAATATCGTGAATTTCTTCTAAAGTAGCAAACTGAATATTTTCTTTTTGAGCCAGCTTTAAAACTTCATCTAAAAAATTAATATAACTATCAACATCAGACAACGATTTAGTATAGGGACTTGCGTTAGGAGTTAACTCTTGAGAATGAAACATCATATTTAAAACAATATAATCATTATTCGAATATTTTAATTTGACATAATTTATTATTTTTTTTACTTCATTTATGTTAGAGAATTTTGGCCTTAGCCAAATTTTTTTATTAAAGAAAAAATATTTAGTTGAATCAACTATTGTTAATGGAACCTCTAAGAGTGTGCTGTCAGCTGAATTATAAATATCATCTGGATTACAAAAATACGGCTGTTCAGGCGAGCGTTGATGATCGATAAAATTTCCCAGAGGGCTTTCCCAGTTTAAATGTGGTGTAAAGCTGGAGTCTACTTTATAGTTAAGCTTTATTAATGAGCGTATTGTATTTGCATTTGCAGCATATCTGCCTGACCTAAAGACTTTAGGAGAAAATTTAAACGAATCTTTAAAATTATTAGTAAGATTTAATAATTTTTCAAATTCAATCTCAGGCGAGTAATCTGTTTGAAAAGCATGTGTTTCTCTTCCAGAAAAGTTTTCGAATGTTTTGCTCGGTTCAATATAGTCAGCATGTAAATGGGTTCCTAATTCACAATTATTTTTGATAGATGAAAGAATTTTGACACATGATGCATCCTCAATAACTTCAGGCGAGAGAAAGTATGTAGGCTTTAAAGAATACGATTCAAAAAGTGGCTGAAGTATTTGAGGAATAGCTTCATTAACTGAATTAAACGTCAATGGATTGGAGTTTGACCAATCTGGAGATTTATCACATTCTGTATCAATAGTTACAGACATTAATATTTGGCTCATATTATTTTTTTAAAACCTCAGAATAATAATTTAGTAATTTATTACAAATTTTAGTTGGAGTGAATTTGTCTTCAATTCTTTTTTTTCCATTAAAAACAAGCTTATTTCTCAAATTTAAATCATCAAGTGTAGTTTTAATTGCATCAGCTAATCGGGAAGAATTTTTTGATGGAACTAATATACCAGATACTCCATCTTCAATTAACTCTGGAATCCCTCCTACCTTAGTCGCAATAACTGGAGTACCAATAATCATCGCTTCAGCTGGTGCCATAGGAAAACCTTCAGAAATAGATGACATTGCAAATAAATCAGCCTCTTTAATCTCATTAAATAACTCATAATGACTAACAGCTGAAAATATAGAAATAGAATTCGATAGATTTTTACTGAGGATTTCACTCTCTATTTCTGACTTTAATGGCCCATCTCCATAAATACTCAAATGAAACTTAAAACCTACTGCTTTAAGAATTTCAACCGCCTCAAGCATATATTTGTAGCCTTTTTCATGAACAAACCTTCCTGCCATTAAAATCCTATACCTTTCTTTAACGTTTCTAACATCTGTATTTGAAACAACAATTTTCTTAATTGAGTCAACCGGAATCATGTTTTCAATTGTATTAATCTTGTTGATATATAGGTGTCTTTCATAGGAATTAGATACTGCATTACTGACACCCAAATAACCATCAAAGAAAAATTTATTTAAAAAAATATCTATTAATTTTCTTATTAATTTTATGGGGTTATTTGCTGGATAAACCTCATATCCCATATTATGATAAGTTACAATTCGTTTTTTTCCTCTAACAGATATTTTGGATAAAGCGACATAAAACATGGGAAAGAAATTCTGAGCATTTATAAGTTTTATATCACTTGTTGAAAGAATTTTATGCAACTTCAAAAACCCTTGAGTAATACTCCATCGAGATTTCATTTCTAATGAATATGTCTTAATATCATATGAAGCAAGCTGTTCATGAAAATCATTTGGGCCCCATAAATATACTATCATCGAATTATGACCAAGTTTTTTCATCTCAATCACGAGATTAATTAAGGAATTTTCAGCGCCACCTAATTTAGATAAACTTTCTATAACATATATAACTTTCATTATTATATTAATTGGAAAATGAATTAATAGCTTTTATAACAATTTCTACATCTTGAATTGACAAGTGAGGTCCAATTGGAAGACTTAAGAGTTGATTTGAAATTTTTTCAGATATTTTTAAATTATTATTAGAAAATTCTTTAGAATAAATTTCTTGTTTGTGGGGAGGTATTGGGTAATGTATTAAGGTTTCAATTCCTTTATTGCCTAATTTTTTTTCGATCTTATCTCTACTTTTACTTTGTACAGGAAAAATATGCCATGCAGAATCTGCGAGAGAAATCTTACTTGGTAAGTTTAATTGTTCATTATGAATTTCCTCTAGATACTTTCTAGCTATAGTTCTTCTTTGTTTATTCCATAAATCTAAATACTTTAATTTGACGTTTAATACAGATGCTTGAATTGAGTCGAGCCTACTATTTATTCCTTTCACTTCATTAATATATTTTTTTCTCGATCCATAGTTGCCAAGAATTCTTACCTTTTCAGCCAAATCTTTATTATTTGTAGTTATTGCACCAGCATCCCCAATTGCTCCAAGATTTTTTCCAGGATAAAAACTCCAAGCAACTAAATCGCCATGTGAGCCAATTTTCTCATCCTTGTATGTGGCTCCATGTGCTTGAGCGGCGTCTTCTACTATATATAAATCATGATTTTTAGCAATTTTTATAATTTTGTCCATGTCGGCAGGCTGACCATAGAGATGAACTGGAATGATTGCTTTAGTTTTTTCTGAAATGACTCTTTCTATCTTGGAAACATCAATAGAATAACTATCTATATCTGGTTCAACTGCTACTGGAACCGCTCCAAGACTACTTACAGCAAGCCATGTTGCAATAAATGTATGAGAAGGAACAATAACCTCGTCTCCTTCTTTAATACCTAGGGCCATAAGTGAAAGCTTTATAGCATCGAGACCGTTAGCAACTCCAACACAGTATTTAGAATTTAAATAGCTCGCATATGAAGTCTCGAACTCATGAACTGAATCACCTCCAATATATACACCAGAATTTAGCGTACTAAAAATAGCATCCTGAATTTCTTCTTGAATTGAGTTATGAGTAGCTTTCAGGTCTAAAAATTTTATAGGCATATTTAGCCCACTAAACTTAAATATTCTTTGTAATCGTGAATATAGTCATCCTCTTCGTACTTTCTGGAAGCAAGAACAATACACACACCATTATTTTCTAGTGGGGTCAATTCTCTCCAAATCATAGGGGAAACATATAAGCCTTTATTTGGCTTATCCAGAGTGATAATTTTAGAACTATTACCATCATCTAATTTAATTTCAAACCTGCCACTAACTGCAAAAATAATTTGCTCTAATTTTTTATGCGCATGAATACCACGAATATGTTTAGCTTTAGTGTCATAAAGGTAATAGACTCTCTGAATAGGAAAAGGCACTCCACAACCTTCCTGAAGATATGATAGACCTCCTCTCTTATCTAAAAATGATTCAATCTCAAATATTCTACAGTTTGACAACATAAATTTTTTATTTTTTAAAAGCTGTATATATTATAACTTCAAATATACTAATCATTTTTTTATTAAAATTACGCATCGCTAAAAGAGCTTTTTAATAAGAGAAATTTCTCTATAACTACTTCAGGCCTTTAGAGTTTAGATTAATAGTTAGCAGGGAATAATTAATTACGCACAAAATTTTTAAACTCAGCAAGCCTAGATTGAATTGTAAAGTTTCTTTCCACCATATCTCTTCCTTTTAACCCCATTTCACTTCTCAGTTTTGGCTGAGAATACAACATATAAAAAAAATTGAACCAATCATCTGAATTTTTTGCAACAAAGCCATTATTATAATTATTGATTATTTCAGCATTCATTCCAACATTACTTGCAACAACTGGCAAAAAAGAGGCCATATATTGAATTAATTTGAATGCACATTTTCCTTTTTCCCAGGGATTATCATAAAGGGGCATAACACCTACATCAAAAATTTTAAGTGCCTTTTGTTCGTTTAGCTCTGACCATGGAATAGAGACAATTTCAATGTTGTCTATTGATATTTCTTGATTAATATCGGCCCCTACAAGGTAAAGCACAATTGGGATTTTTAAAGCAAGCCTTGCTAAGGGCTCTTTTATTATTTCTAAATATTTTGTTGTAGAGGGAGAACCAATCCACCCTATAGTGAAGTTATTATTTTTCTTATAGCTAGGCGGATTGATAGCATAATTATCAAGATCAATAACTGTTGGCAGTTTCAATACCTTTTTTGCTCCTGCATTTTGAGCATAATTTAATATGTAATCGTTTCCTGCAATTACACCTGCAGACATTTTCATTGAAAATTTTATCTTCTGAGACAAAAATAGTTTTATATATAAATTATCTGATAAATCATAATTATGAAATATTGCATCATCATAATCAAAATAAATATTTTTGTTCAATTTAAATAACACCCATTCAAATATTGGAGGTATGTAAGGAAATAATTCACAATGAATTATAATTACTTCATCCTTTTTCAACTTAAGCAAAAAAAAGAGTCTTTTAAGATAAAGATAGAAAATATAAAATATACTAATTGACTTACTTTTAAACTTCTTTTCCAAATACATATTACTAAATAAAGACTGGACTTCTACGTTCAATATTGGTGAGTCGATTTTATCTTTATATTGGTAAGCTCTTAGACGAGAGCTTGCCGCAAGATTTCCATACTTAGTTAGGAAAATAATATTTTTTACCCTCTTATCATTCGTTGATTTATTAAGGAACATTGGCTATACTTTTAAAAATTAAAAATATTATAGGCTTAAATAGAAGAATCTTTTTTTATTCCAACTACACACCAGTATGGGGCTTCATTAGAAAATTGAATTTGAGTTAAACCAGCACCAACCATCATTTTTGTAATTTGTTTTTTACTAAATCTCTGCTCTAAGGGAGTGCCAAATCGATCTCTAGCATCAGTTCGCATTGTATAAAAACTTTTATTACGATAATAAGATAAAGGAATATGTTTTGAACTAATTCCTATAAGTTCTAACAGCAAAGATAATCTCGCAAAAGTGAAGTAAATTAATAATGCGATAATGTCAGTTATACGCCTTTTAATTGACTCTGGAAAAATATAAATAACCCTTCTAAAAATATCCGATAATTTCCACAACATACGATACCATAATGAACGATTGTCAAATGAATAGTATAAATATAAGAGGAATGGAGCTCCATTTTTTAGCTTATTAACGCATGATTTTAATGCAGAAAAGGTATCTGGGATATGATGCAGTACACCCAAAGAATAACCAAAATCTTGTGAATTGTCTGGCAAAGGTATAAGATCTGCACTAGCCAATATAAAATCCACATTTTTTTTAAGTGAAAGATTTTCCTTTGCAACATCCAAGGCCTTTTCACTAGGATCAATACAATTAAGATGTCCAACTTTATCTGCTACCAGCAATGCCCACCTCCCACTTCCACACCCTAAATCAAAACCTTTTGGATTTTCAGGCAATATATCCCATGGGAAAACTTTAAAATAGTCATTAAATATGACCTCTCTTTCAGCACTATTCAGAGATGATTGATTAAAGTAGTTCCATTCATCTCCAAAACCTTTAACAGTAGCCTTATGAAGATTAGAAGAAGAAGAATTATTAATATCATATTTAATCCCAGAATATAAACCTTTGAAAAAACCAAAAATAGGACCAAGACTAAATGTTATGAAACATGAATAAAAAGCTTCAAAAAATAAGCCATTTATTAGCCAAATAATAGAGAGGAGGGAATATTTTTTATTTTTATTTTTTTTATAAAGAAGAATAAATTCATTTGTTTTTCTCATCCAGCGAGGCTGAAACATATCTCTATTAACATTAGACATATAATGCGCTAAAAAAATATTTGTAGCTATAACAAAACGATCTTTACCAAAAAAATCAGAGGCTCTAATTGAAAAATCGATATCCTCACAATAAAAAAAATTAGTACGTAAATCATATTCTATCGATTTAAAAACTTCTCTCCTATATGATGATATACCGCCACTAAGGTGCGTAGATCTTATTAAGGCACCCAAACCTTCAGAGTCTATATGTTTAACAATATCAACTCTCTTATCAAAAAAAAGACCCCGATGGAAAAGTTTGAACATCATTTCATAAAAAAAACTTCTACGAATATTGCTCACTATTCCACAGCAACCTAAAATATGCTCATTTTTATCAAAAAGATGAATAGTATTTTTTATATAATTTTGGCCCAAAAACACGTCATCCTCAAGGAAGCTAATAATTTCGCCATTCGATTTTTTTACACCATGGTTTTTTGCAGACACTAATCCTTTAATAGAGCTGTCATGAATATAAATTAATTTAGTGTTAGGTTTTAATTTGGAAATTAAATCCTTAATATCGTTGTGTGATTTTGAATCAACACTCTGATCAACAATAATTAATTCATATGGTAATTCATTTTGTTCTAATATTGATGTTACTGCTCTAACCAGATCACCAGGCCTATTTATAGTAGGGATGACAACAGATAGCTTTAATTTTCTACTCATAAGCTAGATATTTATGAATTTAAGAGAATGTGAATGAGTGGCTTGATATTTAAATTACT
>Ga0257121_1001151_pt1 | contig 20700 bp, 16 predicted proteins | sample SI106_100metaG_FD_190180 | JGI IMG/M metagenome (GOLD analysis project Ga0257121, IMG submission 190180) | Marine microbial communities from Saanich Inlet, British Columbia, Canada - SI106_100 | ecosystem: Environmental > Aquatic > Marine > Inlet | place: Canada: British Columbia | collected... | reverse complement strand
TAATCATTATCTGTTCCTCCAAATGTTTTATTCCATTGTTCTATTCCATTTGCATCTGTTTTTATAAGATAGACATTAACCGACCCATTCCCAAAAGATCTTGTTTCTCCTGTAATTATATATCCACCATCTGTGGTTTGTTGAACGGACGCACCATAATCAGTACTTGTCCCTCCAAATGTTTTATTCCATTGTTCTATTCCATTTGCATCTGTTTTTATAAGATAGACATCAGCCGATCCATTTCCAAAAGAGTATGTATATCCTGCAATTATATATCCTCCATCTGTGGTTTGTTGAACGGACGCACCATAATCATTATCTGTTCCTCCAAATGTTTTATTCCATTGTTCTATTCCATTTGCATCTGTTTTTATAAGATAAACATCAGCCGATCCATTCCCAAAAGATTCTGTATATCCTGTAATTACATATCCTCCATCTGTGGTTTGTTGAACGGAATAACCTCCATCATTATAATATTCTTCCCCAAATCTTTTACTCCATTGTTCTATTCCGCTACTATCTGTTTTTATGAGATATACATCAGAATAATCTTCATATGGAGGCATGTCTTCAGTATATAACTCTACTCCTGTAATGATAAATCCCAAATCAGTGGTCTGCTGAACAGAATAACCTATTTCATTATAGTCTTCATTACTCCATCCAAATGTTTTCTCCCATCCCTGCCCCAATCCAATCAAAGGCACGCATAGTAATAGTAGTAAAAGTTTTTTCATCTTATCTAAATTAAGGGATGAAAGAATATGAATTATTACGATTTTTTATCTCCTATATTTTTCATATAAGTATCCATAACATCCTGACTCATTCCCATAGAAGAAAATCCTCCATCATGGAACAAGTTCTGCATAGTAACTTTTCTGGTATAATCTGAAAATAAAGTAATGCAATAATTTGCACAATCTTCAGAGGAAGCGTTCCCAAGTGGAGAAAGATCTTCAGCAAATTTATAGAACCCATCGAATCCATCTACTCCACTACCAGCTGTTGTTATCGTAGGTGACTGAGAAACAGTATTAATTCTAATATTCTTCTTTAATCCATAATGATATCCGAAACTTCTAGCTATAGACTCTAACAAGGCTTTATTATCAGCCATATCGTTATATGAATGAAATACTCTTTGTGCAGCTACATACGACAATCCTACAACAGATCCCCATTCGTTTAAAGCATCTAAATCCCAAGCTGCTTTAATTGTTTTATGAAAAGAGGTCGCGGAAACATCCATTCCTTTCTGAGTCCAATCGTAGTTTTGCTCATAGTATGCTTTTCCTTTTCTTACATTTACAGACATACCTATTGAATGTAATACAAAATCAATTTTTCCTCCTAAATGTTCCATTGATTTTTCATATAAATTTGTTAAATCTTCTATAGAAGTTGCATCTGCAGGGATCACAATGGAATTAGTCTTTTCTGCTAATTCATTTATAGTTCCCATTCTTAATGCTATCGGAGCATTTGTAAGTACAATCTCCGCTCCTTCTTTATGTGCAAATTCTGCAACTTTCCAAGCTATTGATTTATCATCAAGAGCTCCAAAAATAATTCCTTTCTTACCTTTTAATATTCCGTTTGCCATTATTTAACTTTTTAATTTTTGATATACAAATATATACATTATTGACTTAATAATTCCATTGCATTATTAATTGAGGTTTCTGTTACAGTTTTTCCACTAAGCATCTTTGCAATTTCTTCTACCCTTTCAGATTGTTCCAATCTTCTTATTTCAGATGTAGTCCTATTATTGTTTTCTGATTTAAATACTTTAAAATGCGTATTTGCTTTTGCTGCAATTTGAGGTAAGTGGGTTACTGAAATTATTTGCCTTTTCTTACTCATACTTAACATCATCTCGGACATCAAATTAGCTACTTCCCCAGAAACTCCTGTATCAATTTCATCAAAAATAATAGAGGAAAGAGCGTCAAATTCTGAAACAAGATAGGAAAAACATAACATTAATCTGGAAAGCTCTCCTCCAGAAGCTACTTTATGAATTTCACTAACCTCAGTGCCTCTGTTAGCTGAAAATAAAAATTTTACATTATCTTTTCCTGAAATAGTAAAAATATCTTTTTCGGTAATTTCAACCCTAAAAATTGGTGATTTTATCCCTAATTTCTTTAGATGATCTTCTACATTAGCTTGGAACGAATTACAGATAGATTTTCTCTTTAATCTTAATTTATCAGAGAGCTCTTTCAACTTAGTTTCTTTCAAGAAGAATTCCTTCTCTTTTTCTTTAATTATTTTATCAAAATCTGATGATGCAGATTTCTTTAATTGCATATCATTTAAGACCTCTAATAATTCACTAATTTCAGATTTTCTGTGTTTTACTAATAAAGTATTCAGATGATCTAATCTTTCAGAAACTACTTTTAGTGAATCCGAGTTAACATCAACTGATTCGCTTTGTGCTTGTATTTCGCTTTCTAAATCTTGCAACTCAATTCTAATAGAAGTAATTCTTTCATGTAGATTAGATAAATTTTCAGAAAATGAGGATATCTTACTTAAATCTATTTCTATTTCTGAAAGTTTAGAATTTATGCCATTCTCTTCAGATATTGAATTATATACTTTAGATAAATTTTCAATTATTGAAGTTGAATGTTCTAAAATATTGTACTCTTCTTCTAACGCTTCCTTCTCCCCTTTTCTTAATCCAGATTTTTCAAGTTCATCAATCTGAAAATTTAGATAATCTAACTCTGATTCAGACAATCCTTTTCCATTTTTAATCTGATTGATTTCGGACTGTAGTTTATTGTACTCAGCAAATAAAGTTTGGTATTTATTTAGTAAATCCCTAGAATCAGCTAATTTATCAATTAAGTTGAGTTGTTTTTCTTCAGATTTTAATGAAATAGATTGATTTTGAGAGTATATCTCTAAGTTTGAAGAGACTATTTCACCTAATACTGAAAGAGAAACTGGAGTGTCATTGACAAATGATCTGCTTTTTCCGTTTGGAGAAATCTCTCTTCTGATAATTGTTTCTGATTCAAAATCTAAATTGTGTTTCTTGAATAAGTATTCTTTATCACTTTCTAAATGTAATTGAGATTCTAAAATACATTTTTTATCCTTATCAAATAAAGATTCTCTATCTGATCTTTTCCCTGAAAGTAAAGAAATCGCATCTAAAATTATTGATTTTCCTGCACCAGTTTCTCCTGACAATACTATAAATCCATCAGTAAAATCTACTATCAGCTTTTCTATCAGAGCAAAATTTTTAATAAGTAGATTCTGTATCATTTTTACCTACCTTCGCTATTTTCTGTAATAGCCTGATATAAAGAAGAGTTAGACGGGTCTATCTCAACTAAAGTTTTGATTATCCTAGCCTGTTCGTTTGGATATGCTTCCGAATAAATATTAGTTATTTCAGTCGATTTTGAATCAAAGAATAATTTCAATAAAAACGCATTAGGATTCTCTCTGTAAATCTTTCTTAATTCTTCTAGAGATTCTGTTATTTCGAATCTCGCATCATCAGGCTCTTCACCTAATTTATCCAGTCCTAATCTGTGATACCTATACAAAACATCATGTATAGTTCCGTATCTTGACTCTAAGAAATCATGAGCAATCCAATATCTATTCTTATCGCTTTCAAACGCTCTCCATCCAGATTCAGCAGTATTCTGACAGTTATTTACAATATTTTGAGCTTTTACAAAATATTCCATCCCTCCCTGATCAGAAAATGAGTCATAATCAAGTCCTAATATAATATTTACATAAAACGCTAAAACAGAAGTAATACTAGAAAGATGAGTAGTTTCAGAAAATTCTAAAGATTGGTATTCCAAGTATTTAAATCGGAAATTTTTATCAATATAATTAAACATAGTTGATTTGTAAGAAGTACCAAAAATTGGCCTAGTACTCTGAATTTGAATAGTTGCTTTAAACTCATCATTAGAAACTCTTTCCTGAATAGAAATAAGCATAGTACACTCTATCCTCTCTTCATTTTTAACTACTGTGTTAGTCCATTGTGTGTTATTCAGAAACTCATAGATTGAGGTCTGCATTGTTTGGTATATTTTCTTATCAGAAGTTTGTATCTGAGATGAGTTTACTTGCACATTACAAAGTATTTCTTGAGAAAAAACAGAGAAATTAATTAATCCAATCAGAAAAAACAATATACCTTTTTTCATTATTTATTTATTTTTTTTATAATAGACGAAACAATATCTTTTGCTACTTCAGATTTTTCTTTTAAATCATAATTAGTGACCGATAAATCTTTTTCAATAATACTAATTTTATTAGTATCATATCCGAAAGTAGCTCCTTTATCTTTCGTAGAATTTAATATAATCATGTCTAAATTCTTTGTTTGTAATTTTTTTATTGCGTTTTCTTCTTCATTTTCAGTCTCTAAAGCAAAACCTACCACAAATTGATGATCTTTTTTATCAGATGACATATCTAATAGAATATCTTTTGTTTTTTCTAGTTTTATTTCCATGTTACCATCTGATTTTTTAATCTTTTCAGAGTAAGTTTTAATTGGCTTGTAATCAGAAACAGCAGCTGCAAAAACAGAAATATCTGAATCTAAGAAAACCTTTTCTACTTCATCATACATCTGACTTGCAGAATTTACATTTATCTGATTTATATTATAATGAGAAGAACTTATATTTGAAGGACCCATTACCAAATTTACTTCCGCTCCTTTCTCTGCTAATTCATTAGCTATTGCCATTCCCATCTTGCCAGAAGATCTATTCCCAATAAATCTAACAGGATCAATATTTTCTTGTGTAGGACCTGCGGTTACTAAGCAGTTTTTTCCGAAAAGTTCTTTATCCGAATTTATATCATTTAACAAGAATTCTATTATTTCTTCTGGCTCGGCCATCCTTCCCTCTCCTACTAAACCACTAGCAAGTTCTCCGTGATTTACGGGAATTAGTTTATTTCCAAACTCTTGAAGTTTCTTTATATTGTTTTGTGTGGAAGGATGTTTGTACATATCTAAATCCATAGCAGGAGCGAAATATACGGGACATTTTGCTGACAAATAAGAAGCAATTAATTGATTGTCGCAATTTCCTTCTACCATCTTACTCATGGTTTTTGCTGTAACTGGAGCAATAATCATATAATCTGCCCACAAACCCAATTCTACATGATTATTCCACTGATTTGTTTCTTTATCCACAATATCTACTATTACATCGTTTTCTGATAAAGTAGAGAGAACTAAGGAAGTAACAAAATCTAAAGAAGCCTCAGTCTGAATTACCCTAACTGAAGCTCCTAATTTCTTTAATAAACGTACTATATGTGTTGATTTGTAAGCAGCTATACTTGCAGTTACACCTAATAAAATCTTTTTATCTTTAAGCATCCTTTTTTTCAGACTCAGAGTCTGATTCTTCCTCATGGTTTTTTATGTAGATATCATCATTCATAAGTTCTTTCATTGCAATAGACCATGGTTTTGGAAGTCTTTCATAATATTTGGAAACTGCAATTTGTTCTAGATTTTCAAAAACTTCTTCTAATTGCTCATTATTAGTAGCAAATTCTTCAAGTTTTTTTACTAATTCATCTTTTAACTCTCTGTTTATTTGCTTGCTTCTTTTTGCAACTACAGATAATGAATTGTAAATATTACCTGTCTTATCACCTAAATCAACAAGGTCTCTTGTAATAGTTGATTTTTCTGCTCCTGTTTTTTTGTAATTCATTTTTTTAATTTATTTATTGATTCTGTTGTTTGTTGGTTAATTTTTTCTGCTTGTTTTATATATTTACTCTCAGGGTAATTGTCATTAAAAACCAAGAAAGCGTCTAGTGTATTATTTAATCTTTCCTCTACTTTTGTAGAGATGCTTTTTATAGCTAATTCATAAGAAGATTTCAGAATTAAAAAATGTATTTCCTCTCTATATTTATTTCCTGGATAATCAATTAATACATTGTTTAATGCAATGATTGCAGATTTGTAATACTGGGTAGTATAATATTGTTTTGCGTTCTCAAATGATTTCAAAGCAAGTTTGTTATGAAGTTCAGATATTAACTCCTCACACTTTGGTTTATTATCACTGATGGGATACATATTGATAAATTGTTGAAGCTCATCAATAGCTTTCTTAGTATAAGTAGCATCCAGAGAGTAGGAAGGAGATTCTAAATAAACACAATAAGCTCCCATATAAGAACATTCCTCAACATGAGATCCGTTTGGAAATGTTTTGATGTAGTTTTTAAATAAATATGATGAAGTGATAAAATCACCATTATTATAATGGCAATAAGCTAAATAATAAATTACTTCTTCCGATTTTTTGGTAGCTCTTAGCATTGTAGTAAGCTCACGAAACAATGGCATAGCACGATTAAAATCTCCATTTTCATAATATTTTACTGCCATTTCGTACTTATAGTTTGCATCCGAACTTTTTAGCACTTTCTGGTATTCTCCACATGAAAACAAAGAAATAAGTAATGAAAAGAGAACTATTTTTTTAATCATACTTTATAAAATTTTGGCAAAAATACTGCTAATTTGCTGTGCATCCTAATTTTTTTTTTGATGTAAAATTAACTCTAATATTAATACAATATTGTATTAGTTTTTTTATCTGTTTGTAATTCATTTATTATTACTATTTTCGGCAACCTAATTTAAAACTAAGAATATGGAATGGTTTTCATCACTAAGTTTAGCTTATAAACTTCTAGTTACTGGATGGATTTTTGTGTTATTATGGGTCCCATATGTGATTTACACAAACAAAAGACATCACCCTGGAGCATTATTTGTTTTATTTTTCGCAGAATTATGGGAGAGATTTTCGTATTATGGAATGAGAGCATTGCTTGTGCTCTATATGATAGACAAAGGAGCTGAATTAATGTATGAGAAAAGTCACGCTTATGCTATTTACGGAGCATATGGTGCGATGGTATATGCAACTCCACTACTTGGAGGACTAATAGCAGAAAAATATTTTGGATATAGGAAATCAATTTTATGGGGTGGAATATTAATGGCTTTAGGACACTTTACTATGGCATTTCCAATATTAAGTTCTTTTGGCATTGCTAGTCCTGAGTTTTTTAAATCTCTAACTGAACCTGTTTTCTTTATAGCTTTAGGATTGTTAATTTTAGGAAATGGATTCTTTAAGCCAAATATTTCAAGTTTTGTAGGAACATTTTATGAAGAAGGTAGTGAACTAAGAGACAGAGGGTTTAATCTATTTTACATGGGAATAAATGTTGGAGCCTTTCTAGCACCTATTACATGTGGAGCTATTGGACAAGATCATTTAAATTTTGGAGAAAACTCCTGGCATTACGGATTTGGATTAGCTGGAATAGGAATGGTGTTAGGCCTTTTGGTTTTCTTATATGGATTAAGAACAGGAATATTTAAAAATAATGGACACTCTCCTAACAAAGAATTGCTAGAATCTAAAATATACAACTTAATATCAGTGAAGAATTTCACTTATTTAGGAACTTTACTTTGCATCCCAATTATCTTCTTCTTATTAAACAATGGAGCAAAACCATTATTTTACCCTTTTGGTAAAGAATTAAGCTTTCTAGACATTACCTTGTTTAGCATGGTTGTTTTTATGATATTTTATTTATATAATCATGGAAAGTCAATAACAAAGGAAGCATTAGATAAAATAAAAGTAATCATGTTTTTATTCTTTTATTCAACTTTATTTTGGGCATTCTTTGAATTAGCTGGTAGTGCAATTACTGTATATACTGAAACAAATGTTGATAGAACAATTTCATGGCTTGATTCCGAACCACTTTCTTCTTCTCAATTTATGGGAGTTAATCCTCTTTATATAATTTTATTAGTTCCTGTATTTAATTTTATCTGGAAATATCTGAAGAAAAATAATATGGAGCCAAGCGCTCCAATGAAATTTGCAATCGGGACAATTCTACTTGGACTTGGATTTCTTGCCTTTCCTTTAGGAGGTTTGTTCGCTGTTAAAGGCATGGTTCCATTAACATTTCTATTAATTGCATATCTTCTACATACACTAGGTGAATTATGTCTCTCTCCTGTTGGTTTGTCACTTGTCACAAAACTAGCTCCTAAACAAATTATAGGTTTTGTAATGGGATTTTGGTTCCTTTCATCTTCACTAGCTCATTTACTTGGTAAATTTATTGCTCAAGAAACAGATGGAGGAGATTTAAGTCCTGTTGAAGCTCTTGAACAATTTAATGGAGTTTTTACAAGTGTAGGGATTTACGCAGTTATTGCAGGTTTAGTTTTAGTTTTCTTGTCTCCTAAGATTAAAAGCTGGATGCATGGTGTTAATTAATATTAAATAAAATAAATTTCAACTTAAATCGTTAAAAATAAAACAAACCAAATGAAAAAATTAATCTTACTACTATTTACAATTGTTTCTTTTACTTCATTCTCTCAACTAATAGAGGGCAATTGGCTTAACACAGAAAAACCTGAGATGAATAAAGCAATTGAGATATCACAAAAAACTAATAAACCAATCATGTTATTTTTCACAGGTTCGGATTGGTGTGGTTGGTGCAAAAAATTAGTTAAAGAAGTATATAAAACCTCTGAATTCAATACATGGGCAAGAAAAAATGTAGTATTAGTTGAGGTAGATTTCCCTAGAAGAAACAAACTTTCTTCGGAGTTAACAGCACAAAACAATAGTTTAAAACAGATATTTCAACCTAGAGGATACCCTACTGTTTATTTTGCAAAACCAGTAAAAGGTGCTGATGGGAATGTTCAATTCAAAACGTTGGGACAAACTGGTTATGTTGCTGGAGGACCTACAAAATGGATAGCATCTACAAACCAGTTTTTTAAAAAATAAATAAGATGAAAAAATTTCTTCTTATATCCTTAATAATTGTTCCGATTCTCTCTTTCTCACAAGGAATTCAAAATAAAACTGAAATTCAATGGTTAAATCTGAATAAAGCAGAGGAATTATCAGAGAAATACGATACTGATATGCTGATATTCTTATTTCGTAATGGTTGTCCAGATTGTAAGCAAATGAAAGAACAAACATTAAAAGACCCTGAAATAATAAAACTTATAAATGAGAACTTCTTCCCTGTTATGATTGATGGAAGAACAAAAGATACTATCATATATAACGGTAAAAAGTATAGTAATCAGCAACCAATCAAAGCTGGTTCATTTTTTAGACACGATTTATATCATGAACTAGTTATAGATGGAGGTCATCAATATTACTATCCTTATATTGTTATTATTGATGGAGATCATAATATCCAAGAATATCTTCCAGGAGCTTACCCCTCTATTCGTCTAAAAAGAAGATTGCTTGAAATTTTAAAATAAAAAAAAGGAGTTGATTTTCAACTCCTTTTTTTATGGGTGGATGATGGGATTCGAACCCACGACCCCCGGCACCACAAACCAGTGCTCTAACCAACTGAGCTACAACCACCATTTTAATTCTGCAAATATAAAATTTACTTATATAAAAATACAGATTTCAATATAAATCTTTAGTAAGTTTGCTATAATGAAAACCATTAATAAAAAAGACACTTTATTAGTTGAAGGAATGACTTGCTCAAATTGTGCAGCAGGAATTCAAAAACACCTTAAATCTAATGGATTAGAAGATATAACTGTCAATTTTTCTACTTCAGAAGCTAACTTTGTTTCTGATAAAATAAGCAACAATGAAGTTCAAAAAATGATAGAATCCCTTGGTTATTCAATAAGAAAAGAGTCAGAAAAAGAGAAAATGTCACTACAAGAAAAATTGTTTTACTTTTCTTTATTTTTTACTCTTCCCCTTTTCTCTCATATGTTTCTAAATGAAGGACATTTCTTGCAAAATCCTTTTATTCAATTTCTACTTTGTTTACCTGTTTATTTAGTAGGAACATGGTTTTTTGGTAAAAGTGCTATTTCATCTATAAAAAGTAAATCTTTAAATATGGATGTGCTCATTACTATGGGTAGTTCTGCCGCATTCTTTTATAGTGTATATGGTTGGTACTTTAACCTAGGATCAAATTTCTTGTTTTTTGAAACTTCTTCCACAATTATCACACTAGTATTATTAGGGAATCTATTAGAACATAAAAGTGTTCAGCAAACTACAACTTCAATAAGAGATCTGTCGGATATTCAAAAAACTAGAGCTAAGGTTGAAAGAGATAATAAAATAATTGAAATAGATTTTGATGATATTTTAGTGGGAGACATTCTTATTGTAAATTCAGGAGATAAAATTGCAGTAGATGGAATTGTACTTGAGGGTAACGCAACTGTTGACGAATCCATGATTACAGGGGAAAGTATCCCTATTACAAAAACAATAAATAATAATGTAATTGGAGGCACTATTTTACAATCAGGAAACATTAAAGTAAGAGCAACTAATGTTGGTTCTGACACTCTTCTTTCAAATATTATTGAACTAGTAAAAGATGCACAAAACCATAAGCCACAAATACAAAAACTAGGTGATAAGATTAGCTCCATTTTTGTTCCTATAGTTTTAGGAATTTCACTAATCACTTTTTTAATATCATTTTATATATTTCCAAATACAACTAGTGATTTGTCTCCAAATAATTTAATAGATTCTATTTTAAGAGCTGTAGCAGTACTTGTTATTTCTTGTCCTTGTGCAATGGGACTTGCTACTCCAACAGCTGTAATGGTTGGTATTGGTAGAGCTGCCAAAAACGGAATTCTTATAAAAGGAGGAAATACTCTAGAAAAATTTGCAAAGATTAAACATATATTTTTCGATAAGACTGGAACCATTACAACAGGAAACTTTAAAATAAAAAATCTGAATGTTATAAATGAAGATGAATCTGAAATAAAAAATATCATTTTTAACTTAGAAACTTACTCTTCTCATCCAATTGCAAAATCCTTAGTTTCTGAATTAAAATCTTTCTCTGATAAATTAGAGTTTACTAATATTCATGAAGAAAAAGGAATTAGCATAGAAGGAGATTACAATGGAATTACCTATAAAATTGGTTCTTATAAAATATTAGAAAAAGACAATGATAATCATGATTTGTTTATTTTTAAAAACAATATATTAATAGCTACTATTGATATTGAAGATGAGATAAAACAAAATACTAATGAGGTGATTAGTGACTTAAATTCTTTTGGAATTAATACAAGCTTACTTAGTGGTGATAAGAAAGAAAAGTGTAAATATTTATCTGATAAGATATCATTTAATTCTGTATATTCAGAGCAACTTCCACACGAAAAACTGGAGATAATAAAACAACGTTCCTTATCTGAAACCACAGCAATGGTTGGAGATGGAGTAAATGACGCTCCTTCCCTATCTATTGCTTCTGTTGGAATTTCTGTAGGTGGATCAACTGGAGTTGCAATCCAATCTTCTGATGTCGTTTTACTAAATAAAAATAACTTAAAACAATTAACAACCGCTTTAAAGATTAGTAAACATACATTTCTGACAATAAAACAAAACTTATTTTGGGCCTTTGCCTACAATATTGTAGCGATTCCAATTGCAGCTATGGGATACTTAAATCCTATGTGGGGAGCTTTATTTATGGCTTTTTCGGATGTAATCGTTATAGGAAACTCTATTCGATTAAAATATAAGAAACTAGATTAGATCTTTAAGAGAATTTATTTTTAAAGTCTGATTGGAAACAAATCCTTCTGCATATTTACAATCTGATTGCCTTCCTAAATCTCTAGCTCTATATTTTACGCTTTCTAAGAAATCTTCAGAAGATATAATTGTTTCAGATTCCTTAGACTTAGGATTGTAAAATTGAGTTTTGTAACATAAAATAGATTCTAATTTTTTATCCATCTCTTCAGTTATATCTACAACAAAATCTGGTAAAATAGTATTAAACTGTATATAATGATAAATGTGTTGTGGTCTCCATACATCTTGCCCTGTTTCAATCTTTTCTAATCCAGCAAGGAAACATGAGTCAATTGTAAGTTCAGAAGACCTTCCATGATCAGGGTGTCTATCTGTTGGAGCATTAGTTAATACAATATCAGGTCTGTACTCTCTTATTTTCTTTATAAGTTCAATCTTGTTTTTTTCATTGTTTTCAAAGAATCCATCTTTAAAGTCCATATTTTCTCTTAACTGAACTCCTAATATTTTTGTAGATTTTATAGTTTCCTGATTTCTAGTTTCAACTGTACCTCTAGTTCCTAATTCTCCTCTAGTTAGATCAATTATCCCGATTTTAATTCCATTTTTAAGATGCTTGAGAATTGTACCAGAACAAGCAAGTTCTATATCATCAGGGTGTGCTCCAAATGCAAGTATATCTAATTTTTCTTTCATATTAGGTCTAAATAGAATTATTGTAAAAAAGTAATACAAGTGTTATGAGGATTAATAAAACAGTTGTTGCTTCCTCTCTTTTTTTATTATTATATTCTTGCATTTTTGATAAAAATATTATTAAAAATACAATAAAGACAGAAACCTTTACAGAAATTGGAATTTGCATCCAGATTGAAACATTTAACTTTTCTCCTGCTGCGTATGAATGTAGTCCTGATAATAAATGATTCACTCCAAAATAAGTCATCAAAACGCTATAAACCCCTATAACAGAAGCTACATTAAATGTGTGTTTTGCTTGAAGACCTGGAACAAACCTCATGTGTAATATAAAAGCATAAACTAAAATACTTACAAGTGCCCACGTTTCTTTAGGATCCCAACCCCAATATCTACCCCATGATTCGTTAGCCCAAACACCTCCTAAGAATGTGCCAATTGTAAGCATAAACAAACCTATTATAAGAGTTTTTTCATTAATAATAGTTAGTTCTGAAATTTTCGAGTTAATTATTTCTTTATTCTTATTAGATTTAAATATCATTAGAATTAAAGATAACAATCCTAAGAACCCCCCCATAATTAAGAATCCATATGATGATACAATTACAGAAACATGAATCATGAGCCAATATGAATTTAATACAGGAACAACATTTGTTATAGTTGGATCTAAATAACTTATCCAGGTAAAGAGTAATAACATTGAAGAAACTAAAGTTGTAGCAGATAAAGTTAAATCAGATTTTCTGCTAAATATTAACCCCGCTAACATGGTTGCCCATACTGTATAAATCATTGCCTCATAACCATTAGTCCAAGGTGCATGATTCGAAATAATCCATCTAGCAATAAGTCCTAGAGTATGAATAAAAATACCTGAAATAATTATCCATTTAATAATTCTAATACTCTTATTGATCCACTTATTATTATAGAACATCTGAAAGATAAGTAAAATAAGAGATATTAATCCACTAAAGAAATAAAAGTAAAATAATTTATGAAATACATTTAATTTATTATATATAATTTCCAAATCTAATTTCCATTTTGAAGGGATTAGATCACCCCCATTATCTATTTGATATTCCTGTAAAAAACTTAGAATACTATCTGCTGTTTGGCAATCATTTTCTTTGTACGATAATTTTAAATAATGAATATAAAGTTTGACAAAATCAGGAGAATGTTTAGAAAAATCATTTTGTATTTCTGAAGGGAATTCTGAAACAATTTTAAATATCTGATCTTGAGTTTTATTATGAAATATTAATTCATTTAATTTCTTAAAATTATTTGTATCTAATTCTAATCTTTTCTTCCATTTTTTATTTCCTTCTACTGGAAATATAGTTAATGATGAATTTTCTATTTGTGTTGATTTTAAAGAATAGAAAATATTTATACGTTCCCATAATTTCAGGAGTTCTTTTTCCCTCTTACTTCTCTCTGATTCTGCTTTGTTAAAAGCAGATGATGTTTCCTCATAATATACATACCTATCATCATTACTCAATAATGAATTAAAAGAGACTAAATCATCTTCAGAATTTAATTCTGTAAGAATTTGCTCGTTTTGAATCTTCAACAAAGGAATATTAGACCAAATTTCAGGATAACAAATTATCCCTAATAATACTTGTGATGGTGTTTGATTGTATATTTTTTCAGACCTAGAAATCTTTCTTATAATCTCTGATGAGAAAGTTGACATAGGTTTTGTTCTTCCATCATGCTGTATTAATAATCTCTCAAATTTTTCAGAATGACCTTCATTGATCTTATATTTTTCTATCGAGTCCAGATAATTATGATTAGATTGAGAAAAACTACTAAACGAGAACAGGGAGAATAGAATAATTAATGTTGATTTTGTAAGTTTATTTAATTTCTTAGACAGAGCATTAAACCTAGTCTTCTTAAAGACAAAACTTAAAATCATACCGAGCAACATTAATGAGTATCCTACATAAGTAATCAAAGTCCCCCACCAATCATGATTAACAGAAAGTCCAGTCCATTGAGGATTTTTAGTTTCTGTATCAATATTAGATTGATAAAATCTAAAACCTCTGTAATTCAAGATATTATTCATAAATATTCTAAAAGGAAATATATTATCTCCATCAATAACTGTTACTTGTGAAGCATAAGAAGATGGGTTTTCGCTTCCTGGATACTTATCTACCTCCGCACTATCTAGTCTTACACTAAAAGGTAATGTGTAATATTTAGGACCATAAGAAAGTGTAAAATATAAATCTTCTAATTTGAACTTGGTAAAACTTGGAGGAATTCCTTTCCTTCCTCTAAGGTTTACTTTCTTTGTTTTATTACCAACTTTTACTTCTAATGATAACTCATCTATTGTTCTGTTAGGATTGTTACCAGAATTGTCCATATTGTCTGACATAGAATAACTAACGGTATCTTGATTGTAACAAAAATCTCCAAACATATATTTATTACCATTTATATCTAGTAAGGACATTTTCTTGATCTCAAATTCAGTTCCACTCATAAAAATTACTGGCTCACCAGTTGGAGGCATAGTAGACACAGAGATGTTATAATCAGAAACACAGCTAACTCTATCGTTTTCAACAATAAAATTTACTGAAGAACGCTGTATATTGTTTACTGTAAAGTTGACATCTTTAAATCTTACTTCTTTTTCGAAAAGAATATCTTTGTGTAGAAACTCATTTACAGAGAGATCTGTTCCTTTCTTTTCTGAATTAGAGGAAGAAGATAAGGTTATTCCTGATATCTCTTTAGAAACCGAATCTTTTAGGTTAGTCTTAAAATCAGAGTAAGATATAGAGAAATTGTTTTTCAAATCAGAATTAGAAACTGAAAAATAATTAGAAAATAAATTTTTCAAAATTGGAGTATGGTCAAACTTCTTTGTAATTCCTGATAAGTACATGTTTTTGTCTAATGAATATTGATTATCTTTATCATGTACTTTAATCTGAAGGAATACACCATCAGATATAAATGTATTTTTACTTTCTCCTTTATTTATTTGCATCATCCCTTCATATCCAGTATACCTTGTAATTGCCGCACCTAAAAGAATTAAAATAAAAGATAAATGAAAGGTAAGTATCGCTAACTTCTCTTTCCTGAAAACTTTGTGCTTAATCATGTTTAGAATTAAACTTATTCCAAGAATAATTAGTAAAATCTCAAACCACCAGGTATTATAAATTAAAGCCTTAGCAGAATCTGTTCCAAAATCATTTTCAATAAAAGTTGCGTATCCAATTGAAAATGCAAAAATCAGTAATAATAACACTACAAATTTCATGGAAGAAAAGAATTTAATAAATCTATCTATCATAGTTATTTTGTTTGTGCAAAATTATAACTTTGTTTTTGATAAATTAATAAAAACATTAATATTATATATCTTGAAAATTACTTTTATTGGAAGTGGAAATTTAGCTTGGTATTTATCAGATACTTTACAAGAAAATGGTCATGAAATAGTTGAAATATGGAGTAGATCTGAAAGAAACGCAAGATTATTAGCTTCAAAATTGAATTGTAATATTATTTCACGTTTAAATGATTTAGATAATACAGATCTAATCATCATATCTGTAAAAGATGATGTTATCGTAGAAGTATTAAACAAAATTAAAGAGTCTAACGCTCCAATAGTACATACTTCTGGAAGTGTTGGGTCAGATGTTTTTAAGAATAGAGAAAATTTTGGAGTGTTCTACCCTATTCAGAGTTTCAATAAAAATATTGATGTAAATTTTAATGAGATACCTATTTGCATTGAAGCAAATAATTCTGAATTAGAAAAAAAACTAATAATTCTTGCAAAGTCAATCTCTAACTCTGTACATCTTTTAAACTCCAAACAAAGAGAACAATTACATATTGCAGCTGTTTTTTCATCAAATTTTACAAATCATATGATGTCAATTTCAGAAGAAATATTAAACTCAAATAAAATGAGTTTTGATTTATTAAAACCACTCATCAAAAATACTTTTGAAAAGATTAAGAATAATCCTCCAAAAGATGTGCAAACTGGACCAGCAATAAGAGAAGATTATTTAATTATTAAAAAACATCTGGAATCACTTGAAGAATATGATGATTTGAAAACAATTTACTCCAAGATTTCTAATCATATTATTAGTAATAATTTTAATGAATAGATTTTTTTATTTCTTAAAATTAATAAGGATAAATAACTTATTACTAATTGCTTTAATACAAGTATTATTCAAAAAGATTAGACTTTTCAAATATTTATATAATTTCCTTTTCCTTTTGTATATTTGCTAATTATTAAAAACCTTATGAAAAAATATAATTTATATAATTTTATATTCATTTTTATTCTTAGTATTACTTTTTCTTGTACTCCAATGAAAAAAATAACTTACCTTAATGATGGTGTAGAAAGTGAATGGGATTTAGGAACTACTCCTTCTAAACATTCTTTAGAAGTAGGAGATATCCTTGTTGTAAAAGTATTAAGTCTTGATGAAGAAACAACTAATTTTTTTAATGTTGAAAATAATGTAAATTCAGCAAATTCAGGTATAACCTCTGCAAATATTTATCTAAATGGTTTTACTGTAAATCAGGACGGAATTATTGAAATACCATATATTGGAGAAGTGTATGTTCTGAACCAAACTATAGATCAAGCAAAAAAATCAATAGAAGAGAAAGTTGATGTGTATTTTAAAGAATCTACAGTGATTTGTAAATTAGGGAACTTTAATATTACCGTACTTGGTGAAATTTATAGACCAAATACCTTCCCTATTTACAAAGATAATATATCAATTTTTGAGGCAATAGCTCTTTCTGGAGGCATTACAGATTATGGAGATCTCACAAAAGTAAAACTTATTAGAAACTTAAACAAAAAGAAATCAGTGCATCAACTAGATTTAACTAAAAAAGATATAATTAATTCTGAATTTTACTACCTTAGAAATAATGATTTAGTTTATGTAGAACCTTTAAAATACAGAGGTTTTAGAAAATCTCAATCTCAAATGTTACTTTCAGCTATAACTACAGTTGCAGTAGTTGTAAATGTCTATTTAAAATTTACTGAATAAAAAATGTCTGAATTAGAAAACATCTCCGATTCTTCTGAAAGAAAGATTGATATTAAGGAGCTAATAAGAAAATTTACAGGATATTGGTACTACTTTTTGATTTCTGTTTTGATTTGCTTATTTCTTGCTTTTTTATATAATAGATATAATAGAAACATCTATAAAGTTTATACATATATTCTAATAGAGGATGAAAAAAATCAGGCTGATGAAGTTTTTGAACTTGAGGATATGTTTGGTAATAATGCTAATTTAGAAAACCAAAAAGCTATTCTGAAATCACACACATTAGCAAAAAAAACCATTCAAGAAATGGATATTCAGGTCTCCTATTTTCAATATGGAAAAATAAAAAAAGTCAATCTTTATAAGAAAAGTCCCTTTTATGTTTATTTTGATGAAAACTACAATCAACTATCTGGAGTAGAATTTTTTATTAATTTAAAAAACAAAGAAGAGTTTGAACTTGAATACAAGTGTGAAAATAAGAATACATACAATATAAAAACCAACAAAAAAACTAACAAAAAAATATCTGATAATTATCGAAAAAGTCACGAATTTAATGAATGGATTGATACTGATTTTATGAGGTTGAAAATTGTAAAAGACACAAGTGTGTTTAATTATTTAGATATAAATAATATTAATGAATACTCTTTTATCCTTCATTCCCTAGATAAATTAGCTGCTAACTATGTTCAAAATTTAAAAGTATCTCCTCTTAGTAAAGAAAGTACTGTATTGGAACTAAGAATGGATGGATATACAAGAAATAAGAATGTTGATTACTTAAATACTTTATCCAAATTATATTTAGAGGATGAATTAGCAGATAAGAATGAATTTGCTACACATACTCTATTATATATAGAAGGAGAATTAAGTGAAGCTGAAGACACTCTTGTTATGTTTGAGAACCAATTAAAAGAATTTAAGCAGAATAACCTTGAACTAGACATAGCCACTAAAGACTTTGGGACTTTTAAACAGAAACTAGATGTAGAAGAAAAGTATCAGAAAATAAGAGATCAATTAAGATATTATAACTCTTTATTAAATTATGTTAAATCTGACTATATTGAAAAAGAGACAAATGAAAAAACACATACATTATCTCCAACCTCAATTGGAATATTAAATCCAGAATTAAATGCATTAATAATTAAATTAATGGAATTAAATTCTAAAAAGAAAGGACTGGAGCTTTCTATTGAAAAAGGTCATCCAAAATATCAAGCTATACTTTCTGATATTTCCTTCACAAAACAAAGTATTATTGAAAATGTTACAAATTTAATATCAAGCACAAAAACTATTGAAAAAGATCTTAAATCAAGGATTTTGACAACTGACAATCAAATAGAGAAACTTCCAGAAGCTGAACAGGAATTATGGAAGATCACAAGAAATATAGATCATTATAAAACCTTTGTAAATTATTTAACTGATAAAAAATTAAATACTAATATTCTAATAGAAGGAACAACATCAGATCATAAAATTATTGATTCAGCTATGGGGCCTGAAATCCCTCTTTCACCTAACAGAAAACTCAATTTACTCTTTGCTCTTATTCTAGGAGTTGGTATACCTGTAATTATTATCTCATTAAGAGACTTCTTAAATGAAACAATATTAAGCAAATCTGACTTAACTAAGATTACTAACATTCCAATTATTGGATTAATTGGAAACTCAGACAAATCTAATAATTTAGTAGTATTAGATAATCCAAAATCAGTGATTTCTGAGTCCTTCAGATCTTTAAGAACTAATATTCAATACTTATCTTCTGAAATTGAAAACAAAGTTGTTACAATCACTTCTTCTGTTGGTTCAGAGGGGAAAACATTTTGCACAAGTAATCTAGCTATAATCATGGCTGCCGCTGGGTACAAAACAATATTAATTGGAGCAGACTTAAGAAAACCAAAAACTCATGAAGTCTTTAATGTAGATAATTCTTTAGGGCTAAGTTCATATCTAATAAATAAAAGCACATTGTCTGAGATTGTACATAAAACAGATGCTGAAAAATTAAGAGTAATACCTTCAGGTCCTATACCTCCAAACCCGTCAGAATTATTAAATAGCGATAGAATGAAGAAATTAATTGAGGAATTAAAGAAAACATATGATTATATTATACTAGACACTCCTCCTTGCGGATTAGTTACAGACAGTGTTATTACAATGAAGATGTCGAACATAAACCTGTATATTGTTCGTCATAACTATACGAAGGAAAATATGTTAAATATAATTAATGATTTGCATAATTCAGAACAAGTGAAAAATATAAATATTATTATTAATGATTATATTGTTTCATCTTCTTCATATGGTTACGGATACGGATATGGATATGGTAACGGATATGGATATTACGAATAATAAGTGAAAAAGACACCATATCTATTAGCTCTACTTCCTATTCTATTTCTAATCGGATTACTTTCAATAAATGTTTATTTGTATGGTGATGATTCCTTGGGAGGATCTAATCAATTAGCTTTACTATTTTCAGGAGCGTTAGCTGCTATTATCGGTATTTTATATGGAAACAACTGGAAAGATATACTTGAAGGAATTAGCAAAAGCATAAAATCGGTTACTCCATCAATTATTATCTTATTATTAATTGGATCTCTTGCTGGAACATGGTTAATATCAGGTATAGTGCCAGCAATGATTTACTATGGATTACAAATTTTAAATCCTGAAATATTCCTATTTGTAACCGCAATTATAACAGCTATTGTAAGTTTATCTACTGGAAGTTCTTGGAGTACAATTGCCACTATTGGTATTGCTCTTTTAGGAATTGGACAAGCACTTGGTTTGCCAGTAGGTCTTATTGGTGGAGCAATTATTTCTGGAGCTTATTTTGGAGATAAGATGTCTCCCCTATCAGACACTACTAATTTAGCTCCTGCAATGGCAGGAACCGATTTATTTACACATATCAGATATATGATGTACACAACTATACCTTCATTTATCATAACTCTAATTATATTTTTAGTGATTGGTTTTAATTATTCAACTGATATTTCATCTGAACACATTAATCAAATGTTAAATATTTTATCAAATACTTTTACTATTACACCATTATTATTTATTGTTCCTCTACTAGTAATAATTCTGATAGTGAAAAAAGTACCAGCAATTCCATCTTTATTTATTGG